>Ga0075163_10001487_pt1 | contig 31642 bp, 37 predicted proteins | sample JI1023141ADNA_FD_71478 | JGI IMG/M metagenome (GOLD analysis project Ga0075163, IMG submission 71478) | Wastewater effluent complex algal communities from Wisconsin, to seasonally profile nutrient transformation and Carbon sequestration -... | ecosystem: Engineered > WWTP > Effluent > Algae...
CCAAGCTGAAAGCGCCTGACGAGTTCGTCGTCAGCACCGTGCGCCTGCTCGACCTGGGGGCACCAGCGTTCGCCCGCCAGGCCGACGGTGGCGTCGCGGCGCTCGGCCAGCGCATCCAGGCCGCACCGTCGCCGGCCGGCTGGCCCGACCGTGCCGACGAATGGCTCGGACCGGATGCAGTGTGGAAACGCGTCGAATGGGCCACGCGCGTTGCCGAACGAAGCGCTCGGGGCCTCGATGCCCGCTCGCTGGCCCGCAGCAGCTTCGGCTCGACCTTGAGCGAGGCCACGGCGCGGCAGCTCGACCGCGCCGCCGACGGCACCCAGGCGCTGGCGCTGCTGCTGCTCTCTCCTGAGTTCCAACGCCGCTGAAAGGGCCTCGACATGATCGATCGTCGTCGCTGGCTGCGTCTGGCCGCTGCCGCCACATGGGCCCCGATGGCCGCGCTCAGCCTGGCCGCTCCAGGTGCTCAAACGCAGCGCTTCGTGTTCGTATTGCTGCGCGGCGGCATGGATGGCCTGGCCGCCGTGCCGGCCGTCGGTGATCCGGCCTTTGCCGCAGCCCGTGGACCGCTGGCCGCTTTGCCGTCGCCGGCCCTGCCCCTCGACAACACCTTTGCACTGAACCCGCTGCTGCCCGAGCTTCACCAGATGTACCAGTCGGGTGAACTCGCCGTGGTGCACGCGGTCGGATTGCCCTACCGCGAACGCTCGCACTTCGATGCCCAGCAGGTGCTCGAATCCGGTGGCACGAAGCCGTACGAACTGTCCACCGGCTGGCTCGGGCGCGCGCTGGCGTCAGGCGGACACAGCGGCGTCGCGCTGAGCACGGCCGTGCCCCTGTTGATGCGTGGCAGCCCGCAGGTCGACACCTGGGCGCCTTCAGCGCTGCCAGAACCCTCGGCGGACCTGGTCACGCGCCTGTCGGCGATGTATGCCACCGATCCGGCAATGCTGGGTGCGCTCGAACGTGCCCGGGCGCTGCACGGCGCCCCTGGCATGAACAACGCAGCCATGGGGGGCACGGGCCTGCCAGGGCGGAAGGCCACCGTCGACCTGGCGCGCAAGGCTGGTGAGTTCCTGCGGCCTGCGAACGGTCCCCGGGTCGCGGTGCTGGAGATCGGCGGCTGGGATTCGCACACCAATCAGTCGGCGGCGCAAGGTGCCATGTCGAACAACCTGCGCACGCTGGATGCAGCCCTGGCCGCCATGCGCAGCACCCTGGTCGAAGCCAAGGTCTGGTCGGACACGGTGGTCGTCGTCGCCACCGAGTTTGGCCGCGAAGTCGCGGCCAATGGCACCCTCGGCACCGACCATGGCAGCGGCGGCGCGGCTTTTGTGCTGGGGGGGGCGGTCCGGGGTGGCCGGGTGTTTGCCGACTGGCCCGGTCTGGCACCGGCCCAGCGCTTCGAAGGACGCGATCTGCGCATCACCACCGACCTGCGCTCTGTGTTGCGGCCGATCCTCGCCGAACACCTGCGCGTGCCGATGGTGGCGCTCGACCGCGACGTGCTGCCCGGCAGCGCAGGCCTGCCTTCGCTCGACCTGCTGCGCAGCGGGTCCGTCTAGGCCTGCAGGAAGGTCTTGCGGTAGTGCAAGAGTTCGTCGATCGACTCGTGGATGTCCGCCATCGCCGTGTGGGCCTGCCGCTTGGTGAAGCCGGCCAGTGCCTCGGGCTTCCAGCGGCGCGCCAGTTCCTTCAGCGTGCTGACATCCAGGTTGCGGTAGTGGAAGAACGACTCCAGCTTCGGCATGTGGTTGGCCAAGAAGCGACGGTCCTGGCAGATCGTGTTGCCGCACATCGGACTCTTGCCGGCCGGCACGTAGCGCTGCAGGAACTCGATCACCTGCTGCTGAGCGGCGTCCTCGCCAAACGTTGAAGCCTTCACGCGGTCGATGAGGCCGCTGCGGCCGTGTGTGCCCTTGTTCCACGCGTCCATGCCATCGAGCACTGCGTCGGTCTGGTGCACCGCGAACACCGGCCCCTCGACACGGCAGGTGATCTGGGCGTCGGTCACCACCACTGCGATCTCGATGATGCGGTCCTGGTCGGGCAGCAGCCCGGTCATCTCGAGGTCGATCCAGATCAGATTCTGGTCGCTGCTGGTCAAGGCGGTGTCGGTCATGGCGTCATTCAGGCCGGGGGGACGTCGATTCTCGCTGAAAGCCTACACTTGCCGCCCATGCAAGATTCGGTCGTGACCCTGGCATTCGTGTTCTTCCTGTTGGCCTCGACGACCGTCAAGTTCTGGCTCTCCACGCGCCAGATGCGCCATGTGACGGAACACCGGGAACAGGTGCCGGCCGCGTTTGCCGACAGCGTCACCGCCGACGCGCACCGGCGCGCCGCCGACTACACCGTCGCCAAGGGGCGCTTCGGTTTGCTGACGATGGCCTTCGGCGCCGCCACACTGCTGGGCTGGACGTTGCTCGGCGGCTTGGATGCCCTGAATGCGACCTTTCGCGACGCGCTGCTGTCCACCTGGGGCGGTCTCGGCTACCAGGTGGCCTTGCTGGCCGCCTTCTCGTTGCTTAGCGGCCTGATCGAACTGCCATTCGAGTGGTACAGCACCTTTCGCATCGAACAATCCTTCGGCTTCAATCGGATGACGCTGCGCCTGTGGCTGGTCGATCTGCTCAAGAACGCGCTGGTCGGTGCGATCGTCGGCCTGCCGTTGGCAGCCGTGATCCTGTGGATCATGGGCGCGACCGGATCGCTGTGGTGGCTGTGGGCCTGGGGCACATGGGTCGGCTTCAATCTGCTGTTGCTGGTGATCTACCCGACGGTCATCGCACCGCTGTTCAACAAGTTCGAACCGCTGGCCGACGAGGCACTGAAATCCCGCGTGCAGGCCCTGATGCAGCGCTGCGGCTTCGCGGCCAAGGGCCTGTTCGTGATGGACGGCAGCCGCCGCTCGGCACATGCCAATGCCTACTTCACCGGGCTGGGCGCGGCCAAGCGAGTGGTCTTCTACGACACCCTGCTGTCACGCCTCAGTGCGGGCGAGGTCGAGGCGGTGCTGGCCCACGAACTCGGGCATTTCAGGCATCGCCACGTGCCCAAGCGCATGCTGGCGATCTTCGGGCTGAGCCTCGCGGCGCTGGCCTTGCTGGGCTGGCTGTCGGGCCAAAGCGGCTTCTATGCGGGTCTTGGCGTGGCGCCGAACCTGGCGGCGCCAAACGACGCATTGGCGCTGCTGTTGTTCATGCTCGCGCTGCCACCATTCACCTTCTTCGTCGCTCCAGTGGCCGCGCAGCTCTCGCGCCGCCACGAATTCGAGGCCGACGCCTACGCCTGCAAACAAGCCGACGGTCGCGACCTGGCGAGTGCCTTGTTGAAGCTGCACGAGGACAACGCGACGACTCTGACCCCGGACCCCGTCTACGTGCGCTTCTACTATTCCCACCCGCCGGCATCGGAGAGGCTGGCTGCGCTCTTGCAGCCTGCCGCGGGATGAGGGGCCACTGCAGGTCCGCGATGGCGGCCAAGGCCTTGCGGCGGTCGGCGTGAGCCGTTTCGACGCGCTGGACATCGGTCTGGTGGTGGCCACCCACGGCCGGCACGTGATGATCGAAACGCCCGAAGGCCGGCGGATGCTCTGCCACCCCCGCGGCAAGAAGAGCGACATCGTGGTCGGCGACCGGGTGCGCTGGCAGCCCGCCGGTGACGAGGGGGTGGTCGAACACATCGAGACCCGCCGCAACCTGCTGTTCCGCCAGGACGAGTGGCGAAGCAAGTCGTTCGCGGCGAACCTCGACCAACTCATCATGCTGGTGGCCAGCGAGCCGGTCTTCAGCGAGCGTCAGCTGACGCGGGCACTGATCGCTGCGTCGCAGGCAGACATTCCCACGCTGATCGGCCTGAACAAGACCGACCTGCCCGCGGTGGCAGCGGCACGGGAGCGATTGCTGCCCTACACGAAGATGGGTGTCGAAGTGATCGATCTGGCCATCAAGGCCGAACCCGCCGAGTCGCTGGCGAAGCTCCAGCCCAGGCTGGCAGGCAAGACAACGTTGGTGATCGGCCCCAGCGGCGCAGGCAAGAGCACCTTGGTCAACCTGCTGGTCCCGCAGGCTGCGGCCCAGATCGGGGAGATTTCGGTGGCCCTCGGCACCGGGCGGCACACCACCACCAGCACGACCTGGTACTGGCTCGACGACCAACGTTCGGGCGCGCTGATCGACTCCCCAGGCTTCCAGGAATTCGGGCTGCGGCAGATCGAGGCCACGGCGCTGGCTGGGCTGATGCCGGACATTGCAGCGCATCTCGGTCAGTGCCGCTTCAACAACTGCACGCACCGGCAGGAACCGGCCTGCGGCGTGCGCGCCGCACTCGCTGACGAACACATCAGCGAGAGCCGCTACCGCATCTACCAGGAACTGTTCGACGAGCTCACCACGCGAAGCTGGTGACGTCGCATGGGGCGCTACCCCAACACGTTGGCCAGCGTCAGCAGTGCAACCAGCATCATCCACAGGATGACCGACCGCCAGACCAGGCCAACCACGCTCTGCAGGTGGCCGATCTGCGCAGGTACCCCGGCCGTCGATCCCTGGGCGTCGGCCGCCGCGGCATCGGCACCGGCGCTGAAGGTCTTGGCGCGGTCGGGCGTCACCCCGGGCGCGGCGCTGCCACCCAGTTGCACACCCACCGCACCCGCAGCAGCCGCCAGGATGATGCCCTCGTTGGGATGAAGCCAGAGGGTCGCATCACGGCGCCAGCTGCCGATGGCCTCCTCGAAATTGCCGACCACGGCAAACCCGAACCCGGTCATGCGCGCCGGCACGTGGTCGATCCAGAGGAACAGGGTTCGCGAACGGTCCTTCAGTGCCTCGTTGACCGGCATGTCGAGCCCACGCGGCCGGAACGACCAGTAGCGCGCCGAGAACTCGGCCATGCGGTACAGCACCGCGCCCATCGGCCCCAGGCCGAGCGCCGACAGCACGACGAACCAGAAGAACACGCCGAACACATGCCGATGCGCCGAGAGCAGCGCGTGCTCCAGCACGTGTCGAAGCACCTCGGTGCGCGGCAGCTCGCTGGCATCGAGGTGCTGCCACTCGCCGAGCTTGCGCCGGGCCAGGTCTTCGTCACCACGATCGAGCGCATCGCGGATGTCGGTGAAGAAGTGACTGAACTGGCGGAAGCCCAGTGTGAGGTAAAGCAGGGCAACATCGAAGGCCAGCGCGAGCAGCAGGCTGTACTGCCGGATGGCGATGTGGATTCCCGCGACCAGCACAGCCGGCATCAGCACCGACACGCCCCAGACCACCCACACATGGTGGGGCTTCCCGGCATCGAAATTGCGGCCGGTCCAGCCGACCCAGGCCACGAGCTGGTCGTGAATGCGGTTGTCGCGCGGCAGCGGCTTGAGCTGTTCGATCAGCAGCGCGAAGAGAACGGCGAAAAAACTCATCGCGGACGATGATACCGAGCGTTGCCGCGGCCTCCGCGGTCAGCGGCTGAGGAAGCCGTACAGGTTGCGCAGCATGGCCGCCGTGGCACCCCAGATGAAGTACTCCCGAGTCCGTCCATCGGCGCCGACGCCCTGCCAGGGCATCGACAGAAACTGCCGCTGGCCGCCTTCATACGGGTAGACGTGGCGGCGGTGGTTGGCCGGGTTCATCAGGAAGGCCAACGGCACCTCGAAGGCCTCGGCCACCTCGAAGCTGTCGAGGGTCAGCTCGAAGGTCGGCCGCACGAGGGCCACCACCGGAGTGACCACGAAGTGCGTGACTGTGGTGTAGACCGGCAGCCGGCCGATGGCCTCGACGACCTCGGCCTTCAGGCCGACCTCCTCCTCGGCCTCGCGGCGCGCGGTCGCTTCGGCATCGAGGTCTTCGGCTTCGGTGCGGCCGCCGGGAAAGCTGATCTGCCCGGCATGATCGCGAAGATGGTCGGTCCGGCGGGTCAGCAGCACGTGCAGTCCGTCGCCGCGTTGCACCAACGGCACCAGTACCGCCGCAGCGGTGGCCTCGGGTCGGCGAACCAGTCCGTCACCGGCAATCTCAGGGTGCCATGGCAAGGGGTCGGAGAAGCGGGACCGCAGCCCGTGCGCGGTGAGGACCTCGCCCGGCACGGCCGGCAGGTGGTCGTCACGGCCCACCACCGGGACCGCGTGCGGATTCAGGATGCGTGGCACCGACATGTCGAATCGCCTCGGCTCAAAACGAAAAGCCGCCTCGCGGCGGCTCTCGGGAGTCCTGTTGCGGCTGGCCGCTCAGGACAGCTTTTCCTTGATGCGCGCCGACTTGCCGCTGCGGTCACGCAGGTAGTACAGCTTCGCACGGCGGACGTCGCCGCGGCGCTTGACTTCGATGCCGGCAATCAGCGGGCTGTAGAGCTGGAATGTCCGCTCGACGCCCTCGCCGCTGGAGATCTTGCGCACGATGAAGCTGCTGTTCAGGCCGCGATTGCGCTTGGCGATCACGACACCCTCGTAGGCCTGCACGCGCTTGCGGGTGCCTTCGACGACGTTCACGTTGACGATGACCGTGTCGCCAGGGGCGAACGACGGAATGGTCTTGTTCAGGCGAGTGATCTCTTCCTGTTCAAGGGTAGCGATAAGGTCCACGGAGTTCTCCAGACGATCTTGGCCGGGGTTGTGATTGGAAGTGGATGAACTCTGCCCTAGGGGACTTGGAGAACACCGATACCCGCCAGAGGATCGAAAAGCCCACGATTATAGCCCGAGCCCGGCCAGAAAGTGCTCGTCCCGGGCGTTCAGCCGGCCCGACGACCTGGCGGCCTCGATGAGATCAGGGCGCCGGCGGGCGGTCAGTTCCAGCGACCGCTCACGCCGCCAGCGGGCAATGTCCGCGTGATGACCCGACAGCAGCACCGCGGGCACGTCGAGTGACGGCTCGGCGATCGACCAGCGTTCGGGGCGGCTGTAGTGGGGCCCTTCGAGCAGCCCGTCCGAAAAGCTGTCCTGCTGGTGAGATGGGGCGGTCAACACACCCTCCTGCAGGCGAGCCACCGCGTCCAGCAGAGCCAGCGCCGGAATCTCGCCGCCGGACAGCACGAAGTCGCCCAGGCTCAGTTCCAATGTGACATGGCGGTCCAGGAAGCGTTGGTCGATGCCTTCGTAGCGCCCGCAAAGCAGCACGCCACCCGGCCCCGCCGCCAGTTCGGCCACGAGGGCCTGGTCCAGGCGATGCCCCGTCGGGGTGAAATGGATCACCGCCGGAACTTGGCCACGATCGGCGCGAATGGCGGCCATCGCCTTCTCCAGGGGCTCGGCCAGCATCACCATGCCCGGGCCGCCGCCATACGGTCGATCGTCGACGCGGCGATAGGCGTCGTCGGCATGGTCCCGCAGGGGCCAGAGCCGCACGTCGACCTTGTCAGGCGAAAACGCGCGGCGAGTCACACCCTGGGCCAGATGGGGCGCAAAGAGCTCGGGGAACAGCGTGACGATGTCGAAGCGCATCAAGCTCTGCAAAGGGCCGCGGGTCGACCCGGGCGACGGCCCTCGCTCACGTCGAGAAGTCGGCCTGCCAATCGACGATGATCGTGCGGGCCGCAATGTCGACCTGATCGACGTAGGCATCCACGAACGGAATCAGGATCTCGTCGGCGTCAGCGGCAGCTGGCTGGACGCGCAGCACGCAGTGCGGGCCGGTTTCAAGCAGGCCGACCACCTTGCCGAGTTCAAGCGAATCGCGCCCGCACACGGCCAGGCCGATGAGGTCGACCCAATAGAACTCTCCGTCATCTGGCGTCGGGAAACTGGCACGCGAGACATAGACACCAGCGCCGGAAAGCGCTTGCGCCGCGTCGCGGTCATCGATGTCCTGCACCGTGGCCACCACGGTGTCGCCCTGCTCGCGGGCACTGGTCACCTTCAGCACCGCGGGCACCCTGTGGCCCGGCTTGCTGTCCGACGGTGACAAGAACCACCGCCGCGAGGAGAACAGTGCCTGCGGGTCGGCCGCGAAGGGCTTGACCTTGACCCCGCCCTTGACCCCCCAGGCGCCGATGATGCGGCCGACTTCGACGGCATCGTCGGGGCGGGCCGGCTCGTCCTGAGCCGGCGTCGGGTGCGTCGGATCGACCACCCGTCAGCGACCTCAGGCCGCCTTCTTGGCCTGCTCGACCAGGCGCGCCACGGTCGGCGACAACTGGGCACCGACGCCGGCCCAATGGGTCACGCGGTCCAGCGCCAGGCGCAGCGGCTGCTCGGCACCGGCGGCCATCGGGTTGTAGAAGCCTACGCGCTCGATGAAGCGCCCGTCGCGGCGCTCACGGGAATCGGCGACGACGACGTTGTAGAACGGGCGCTTCTTGGCGCCGCCACGAGCCAGTCGGATCACGACCATGATGTTGATGTCCTTGAATCTGTAGCGTTGCAGCGACCACCGAGCCAGGAGACACGCGCCGGCAGGCAATCGAGGGTTGGCTTTCGCACCAGGTGTCTCGCAGCCACTGACGCTGCAACGACCCGAGGCACTTTGCCGCGGCCGGCGCCGTAGATACGCCACCTGCTCCCAGGTGACCGTCGCCGAAAACCGCGCATTATAAACTGCTGCGCTTCCCTGCCAACCTGGCCGGCGCCGCCAGCTGCGATGTCGCCGGCAACACGATGCCCCAAGGCGCCTATCGCTCGAAGACCCTGGCCACCTGGCTCGCTCTGTTCTTGGGGGCCCTGGGTGTGCACCGCTGGTACCTGCATGGCCGCCGGGACCTGCTGGCCTGGCTGCATCCCGGGCCGACGCTGCTGGGCCTCTACGGAGTGATGCGCATGAGGTCGCTCGGGCAGGACGACCAGCTCGCCTGGTTGCTGATCCCTCTGCTGGGCCTGATGCTTTCCCAGGCGATGCTCTTCGCCATCGTGTTCGGCCTGACACCGGACGATCGCTGGGATGCCCGGTACAACCCAGGTCGAGCGGTCCACCCGACACGCTGGGGACCGGTGCTGGGCGTCATCGCTTCGCTGATGGTCGGCGGCAGCGTGCTGATGGGCACCATTGCCTTCGGGGTGCAGCGCTTCTTCGAGTGGCAGCTGGAGGTGACGCCCGCGGAGCAGCAGGATCAGAAGACCCAGAGACTGACGCCGTAGAACACCGCGGCGATGAAGGCCGTTGCCGGGATGGTGACGATCCATGCCAGCACGATGTTGCGTGCCAGGCCCCAGCGCACCGCGGACAGGTTGCGCACCGACCCCACGCCGAAGATCGCGCCGGTGATGGTGTGGGTGGTCGATACTGGCACGCCCAGCGCCGTCGCCAGGAACAGCGTCGCCGCTCCACCGGTCTCGGCACAGAAGCCGCCCACCGGCTTGAGCTTGGTGATGCGCTGCCCCATCGTCTTGACGATTCGCCAGCCGCCGAACAACGTGCCGAGGCCGATGGCGATGTAGCAGGACCAGATCACCCAGGAGGGCGGCATCTTGTCGCTGGCATTGCTGATGCCTGCGGCGATCAGCAGCAGCCAGATGATGCCGATGGTCTTCTGGGCATCGTTGCCACCGTGTCCCAGTGAGTACAGCCCGGCCGACACCAGTTGAAGGCGGCGGAACCAGTTGTCCACCCGCAGCGGCGAGGTGCGCCGGAAGATCCACGCGACGCCCACCATCAGCAGCGATCCGAGCAGGAAACCCAGCATCGGAGACACGAAGATGAACGCAACGGTCTTCAGCAGCCCTGCTGCCACCAGCGGCCCGGTACCAGCCTTCGCCACCGTGGCGCCGACGATGCCACCGATCAGCGCATGCGAGCTGCTCGACGGAATGCCGTACCACCAGGTGATGACGTTCCAGGCGATCGCACCGATCAGTGCGCCGAAGACCACGTGCTGGTCGACGATGCCGGGCTCGACGATGCCCTTGCCGATGGTCGCTGCCACCTTCAGCTGGAACACCATGATGGCGAGGACGTTGAAGAAGGCTGCGAACGCCACGGCTTGATGCGGCTTCAGCACACCCGTGGAGACGACTGTCGCGATCGAGTTCGCGGCGTCGTGAAAGCCGTTCATGAAGTCGAACAGCAGGGCAAGCGCGACCAGCATCGCCACCACCCAGAATCCGACGGGAAGCGCATCCATGTTCATGGGAAAGGTGTCCAGGCCGTGCCAACGGGCCCGGTGCGCTCACCGTGACCCGGTCGCACCAGCGCCTCAGGAGTTTTCGAGGACGACACCTTCGATCAGGTTCGCCACGTCTTCGCAGCGGTCGGAGATCGATTCGAGGTGTTCGTAGATGGCCTTGAGCTTGATCAGCTCGCGGGTGTTCTCCTCCTCGCGGAAGAGACGGGACATGGCACTGCGCATCACGCGGTCGGCGTCCGACTCGAGCCGGTCGATTTCCTCGCACGTCTTCAGCGCCGATTCGGCCACGTCGGCCTTGCTCAGGCGCGGCAGCAGGGTCACGACATGCTGCACGCGTTCGCAGCAACGAACGGAGATCTCGGTCAGGCGCTTGACATCCTCGCCGATGCGCTGCACGTCGTACAGCGACATGACCTCGCTGGAGTCCTGCAGCAGGTCGAGGATGTCGTCCATCGCATTGATCAGGCCGCGGATCTGTTCGCGGTCGATCGGGGTGATGAAAGTCCGGTGGAGCAGCCGGTTCACCTCGGCAGTGACCTTGTCGGCCGCACGTTCGGCAGCGTCGACCTCGGCCGCATACTTCTCCCGCAACGTACGGTCGGCGTAGTTCTCGACCATTGCCAGAAAGGCGCGTGCACCGACCGCGATATGGCCCGCGTGCTCATCAAACATCGCGAAGAAGTTGCCTTCGCGCGGCAGCAGCTTGCCGAAAACCATCCTTCACCTCCGGTCGACGTCGACGGGCGCCCTGCAATCAGGGGTGTCATCGTCTTGTCACGCGAGGATTGTAGGGGTGCCCCTGCCGCCTCTACGGCGCTGTGCTCGTTCAAGGCCTGAAGATGAAATACACCGCGCCCAGCAGGCACAGGCCGGCCCAGACATAGTCGAGCTTGAACGGCTGGTTCATGTAGACCATCGCGAAGGGGACGAAGACCGCCAGCGTGATGACTTCCTGCGCGATCTTCAACTGCGCCAGCGAGTAGCCCCCGGCATACCCGATGCGATTGGCCGGCACCTGGAGCAGGTACTCGAACAGCGCGATCCCCCAGCTGACGAGCGCGGCGAGGTACCAGGGCCGGTCCGCCAGGTTCTTCAGATGGCCATACCAGGCGAAGGTCATGAACAAGTTCGACAACACCAGCAGCCCGAAGGTTTGCAGGCTCAGCGGCAGCGCTTGCATCACTCGACCACCCTCTCGATGCGTTGACCGGCCACCCCGGGTAGCCAGTTGGAGACGGGGCCCAGCCCGGGCAGGACCAAGGCTGGCGCGATCTCGAGCAACGGCACCAGCACGAACGCACGCAGATGCAGCCTGGGATGGGGCAAGGTCAGTTCAGGTTGGGCGGACACCACATCGCCCCAACTGAGCAGGTCGAGGTCGAGCGTGCGTGGGGCGTTCCGGTAGCTGCGCTCGCGGCCAGCGGCGGCCTCGGTGTCATGCAGGGCTCGCAGCAGGTCAGGTGCCGTGATGGCAGTGCTCAGTGCGGCCACGGCATTCAGGTAGTCGGGCCCACCCGCCCCTATTGGTGCGGTGCGATAGACCGAAGATCTCGCCACCAACTCCGTGTCGGGCAGCCCGGACAGACGATCGAAAGCCGCCAGCAGTGCCGATGCCGCGTCGCCGAGGTTGGCCCCCAAGGCGACGTAGGCGACAACTCGCGTCACCACGGGCGTCAGGCCCCGGCGCCTCCAGGCGGCGCCGAGCTGCCGCCCTCGCCGGAGGGCTTGCGCCGCCGGCGTCGCCGCTTGCGCGCTGGCGCTCCTGCGGCTTCGGCCGGCAGCGGGGCTTCCATTGCTTCGTCGGCACCTTCCGCCGAAGCGGTCCGCGGACCGGGTGAACGTCGGCCACCTCCGCCCGTGCCTCGAACCGCCTGCACCAGGGCCTCGCGTTCGTCATCGTCACCCAGGTGGTAGTCCTCCCACCAATCGGCCAGTTCGGGATCGACCTCGCCCACGTCGGCGCGCAAGCGAAGGAAGTCATAGCCGGCGCGAAAGCGAGCCTGGCCCGCCAGCGAAGCTGCCGAGCTGGCGGTGCGGCGATCGAAGCGCGGCTGCATCTGCCAGATCTCGCGCATGTCGGCGGCGAGCTTGCCGCGGCCGGAGATGTCGCCGATGCGGGCGTCGAACACCGCATCGATGGCCTGTTGCAGCGCAGGGAACGGCGCTTCACCGGAGTCCTTCAAGGCCGACCAGCGCAGCTGGACGTCGTGCCACAACATGCAGGCCAGCATGAAGCTGGGCGCCACGGCGCGGCCCTCATCGACGCGGCGGTCGGTGTCGGCCAGCGCCAGTTCGACGAACTTCTCGCGCTGCGGGTGGGCTCGCTCCGGCGCGAGCACCGCGTCCAGCACGGGGAACACGCCTCGGTCGAGCCCCTGCTTGCGCAGTTGCTCGATGCTGCGCAGCGAGTGGCCGGTCTGCAGCAGCTTGATCATCTCGTCGAAGAGCCGGGACACCGGCACGTTGGCCAGCAGCGTGGCCATCGGGCGGATCGGCTTCTGCGTCGAGGGTTCGATCGCGAAGCCGAGCTTGGCCGCAAAGCGGATCACGCGCACGATCCGAACGGGGTCCTCGCGGTACCTCGTCTCGGGGTCGCCGATCATGCGCAGCACGCGGGCGCGCGAATCGGCCAGGCCGCCGTGGTAATCGACGACGATCTGCGTCACCGGGTCGTAATACATCGCGTTGACGGTGAAGTCGCGCCTTGCCGCATCCTCGATCTGCGGGCCCCACACGTTGTCGCGCAGCACGCGACCACTGGCGTCGACGACATGAGCCTTGTCGGTCATTTCCTGTCTGGAGGTTTTCTCGTTGCCAGCCACCTGCTCGGCGGCATTGGCGTCCATGTAGGCACGGAATGTCGAGACCTCGATGACCTCGTGCTCGCGCCCACGGCCGAAGATCACGTGCACCAGCCTGAAGCGCCGCCCGATGATGAAGGCGCGGCGGAACAAGGCCTTGACCTGCTCCGGCGTGGCGTTGGTGGCGACATCGAAGTCCTTCGGTCGCAGGCTGACCAGCAGGTCGCGCACCGCACCGCCGACGATGTAGGCCTCGAAGCCGGCATCCTTGAGGGTACGCACCACGCGCACCGCGTTGTCGTCGAGCAGCGCCGGATCGATGCGGTGTTCTTCGGCCGGTACTTCCACGCGCTGGCCCAGCGGTATGACCGCCACGGCCGGCGCCGCCGGCACCTCGCCGTCCTTGCCGGCCTTGCCCAACAGGCGGTTGATGAACTTCTTGATCATGTGAAGAGCCTGACGATGGGCCAACCACGCTCGCGAGCGATTCGCTCGAGGGCCGGCCCGGGATTGGTGGCCACCGGATCGCTCACACGCTCGAGCAAGGGCAGGTCGTTGGTGGAGTCGCTGTAGAAGCAGGTGCGCTCGAAGTCCTGCCAGTCCTGGCCGCGCGCTTTCAGCCATTGTCCGACGCGGTCGATCTTGCCTTCGCGGAACGAGGGCGTGCCGCGGACACGCCCCGTGACCCGCCGATCGGCGTCGCGTTCGAGTTCGGTAGCGATCAGCTCCGGCACGCCGAACAACTCGGCGATCGGCCGGGTGATGAAGTCGTTGGTGGCCGTCACGATGGCGACAAGGTCGCCCTCGGCCTGATGCCGCCGGACGAGGTCGAGCGCGGCGGCCTGCACGGCCGGCCGTGCCACCTCATCGACGAATCTTCGGCTGGCCTGCTCGATCTCGGCGCGGTCACGATCGCGCCACGGCGCAGTGGCGAAGTCCACGTAGGCATCGATGTCGAGCCGCTCGGCCAGGTACTGCGCATAGAACTCGTCATTGCGGCGCCGATGCTCGTCGCCCCCGGCCCAGCCCAGGCGCACCATGAACTCGTTGAATGCATGGTCCGAATCGGTGGCCAGCAAGGTACCGTCCAGATCGAAGAGCGTGAGCTTCATCGACGAACCTCCTCAGCCAGGCCCTCTTCGTCCAGCATGGCCCTCAGCAAGGGCACGGTGACGGCCCGAGCACGCGACAGGGAGTAGTCGTCGAGTCGATCGAGCAGTCGCATCAGTGTGCCCAGGTCGCGCGAGAAGCGAGTCAACAGGTGGCTCATCACGTCGTCCGAGAGGAAGATGCCGCGTCGGTCGGCCTCTCGGCGAAGGGCCGCGCGGCTCTCGGTCTCGGACAAGGGCTGCAGCGCGAACACATGGCCCCACCCGAGACGCGAGCGCAGGTCTTCGCGCAGCGGCAGGTCGACCGGCGGCAGGCTGCCGGCCGCCGCCACCTGGACCGTGCCGATGGCATCGACGAACAGCGCGAAAGCGGCCTGCTGTGAAGCCTCGTCGAGCGCTTCGCAGCGGTCGATGATGACCAGCGACCAATCAGCACGCAGAGTCCACGGCACGGCATCCATGGCGTCGAACCAGCCGACCCGGTGCCCCGCCTGCTGGCATTCGTGCGCCAGCGCGCGCAAGAGGTGGGTCTTGCCACTGCCGCGAGAGCCCCACAGGTAGACCGGTGCGGCCGGCATCTCCAGTGTGCGCAGGTGTTCCAGAGCGGCGGCATTGGCGCCGGCGATGTAGGTGTCGAAAGTCGGCAGGGGATCGGGACCAATGGCCAGGGGGATCTGCTTCATCGTCGGGTACATCGGGTCAGTGCAGCCGCGGATCGCCATCGCGACGCAGCTCGCCCATCCGTTGACGCAGCGCGTCGGCATCGTCGGCATCCGGGCAGTGGGCCAGGTAGGCGGAAATGTCGTCGGCGGCGGGACGCCACGCTCCCATCTCGGCGTGGACCAGACCGCGGTCGCGGCGCTCGTCCCAGGCCTGGGGCAGCAGGATGACAAGGCGATGCATCACCGGGAGCAGGCGGTTCCAGTCTTCTGCGCTGCGGTGGATCTCCTTCAGGTTGCGCAGCAGCCTGGCGATGACCTCACGCGGCGGGGCTGACTGCAGAAAGAGACCCAGCGGCGCTTCGAACTCACCGACCAGGCCACGCTGTCGGCGATAGGGCATCAGCCGCTCGTCGAGTTCATCGCGCGACAACGAGTGCCCGGTGAACGGGTCGATGATGACCTCGCCACGCGGCATGCGCAGCTTCACGAGAAAGTGGCCCGGGAACGACACGCCGACCGCCGGCAATCCGACCTGCGTGGCCACCTCGATGTAAAGGACGGCCAGGGTGATCGGGATGCCACGCCGGGTGCGAAGGACTTCGGTCACGTAACTGTTGGCCGCGTCGTAGTAGTCGTTGACGTTGCCCGCGAATCCAAGTTCATGGAAGAAGTAGCGGTTGACCAGCCGCAGCCGCTGCAGCGGTGGGGCATCGGCCGGGATTCGGCGGCGCAGGCGATCGGCCAGTTCGTCGACCTGCGCCAGCACGTCCTGCGCATCCAGTTGCGGGTACTCGTCCTGGGCAACCGAGATCGCTGCCTCGAGCACGGAGAGGCCCTCGTCTTCGGCCACGAGAGCAGCAAAATACTCCAGCGCCGTCGGGGTCTCGAAGTGCAGCGGGCCAGCCATGGTTCGTGCCAAGTGTAGGTCAGGCGCGGCGGACGAACTGCCGCAGCTTCAGGCCACAGACGGCCAGCACGGCGAAGTAGAGCCCCGCAGCCGCCGGCAGCGCCAGCGCCATCCAGCCAGCACGCAGCGGCGCCTGCGAGCGCAGGTCGATCCAGTCGACCACCCTGCCCGCCCAGACCAGGAAGGCCGCCAGTGCGGCACAGGCCGCCAGCACCTGCAGCGCGAAGACCCACCACCCCGGTCGCGGCCGGTAGACACCGGTGCGCAGGAGCCCGACCAGCAGGAACAGCGCATTGACGATCGCCCCGACACCGATCGACAGGGCCAGGCCGGCATGGCCCAGCCAGGGCACGAAGACCAGGTTCATCGCCTGCGTCGCCAGCAACACGCCGACGGCGATGCGCACCGGTGTGCGCATGTCCTGTCGCGCGTAGAAGCCTGGCGCCAGCACCTTGACGGCAATGATCCCGAGCAAGCCAACGCCGTATCCCATCAGAGCGCGTACCGTCTGGCCCACATCGCGGGCCTCGAACGCGCCATAGTGAAAGAGCACCGCCACCAGCGGCTGCGGGAAGACCAGCAAGGCCACGGCACAAGGCAGCGCCAGCAGAAGCACCAGTCGCAAACCCCAGTCGAGCAGGTCGGAGTAGGCCTGCGGGTCGCCACGCCCCTGAGCGGCAGAGAGTTGGGGCAGCAGCACGACGCCCAGCGCGACACCCAGCAGCGCCGTCGGGAATTCCATCAGTCGGTCGGCGTAGGTCAGCCACGAGACTGCGCCCACCGCCACGTGGGAGGCGATCTGCGTGTTGATCATCACCGAGATCTGCGCCACCGAGACGCCCAGCATCGCCGGCCCCATCTGCCGCAACACGTGGTTCACGCCGGGGTGCTGCCAAGCCTGGCGCAGGCTGCGCCAGTGCAGGCCGATGTGCGGCATCACGCCGACAGAGATCAGGGCCGGCACCTGGATCGCGGCCTGCAGCAAGCCGCCCACCATGACGCCCACCGCCAGTGCGAGCACGGGTTCGAACCCCCAACGGCCGGCCAGGGGAGCACCCCAGGCGGCGGCAGCGATCACGCACAGGTTCAGCAGCACCGGCGTGACAGCCGGCACGGCAAAGCGACGCCAGGTATTGAGGATGCCGGCCGACAAGGCCACCAGGGACATGAAGCCGATGTAAGGGAACATCCAGCGGGCCATCAGCACCGCCGTGTCGAACTGCTGCAACCCCGAGGCCAACAGCCACACCAGCACCGGCGCGGCGACCACCCCCGCCACGCAGGTGACGATCAGCACCCACACCAGCACGGTGGCCACCGCGTCGACCAGCAGATGGGTGGCCGCGTCGCCCTCGCGCTCGCGCGTGGCGGCCAGCAGCGGCACGAAGGCCTGGGAAAACGCACCCTCGGCGAACAGCCGGCGAAACAAGTTGGGCAGCCTGAAGGCGACATTGAAGGCGTCGGTGGCTGCACCGGCGCCGAAGGCGGCGGCGATCAACTGCTCGCGGACCAGTCCGGTCACGCGTGAAGCAAGGGTCAGCAGGGAAACGGTCGAGGCGACCTTGAGCAGGTTCATCGCGGGCATGTGCCCGGGACCAGGCACACCGGAGGCGGAGTGGCGACGCTGCAACAGCGTCTGCCAGTCAGTATAGGCGGGCGCTCCTGGCGGCTCATTGCAATACGTGAGTGCGTGCTATACTCGACAGTCTTTGCACCACCCGAACCTTCTCTAGAAGCGAACCTCCCAGCATGGCCACCTCGTCCAAAGCCAAGAAGAAGACCGTCCGCCTCGCCTCCGGCCGCAAGCGCGCCCGCCAAGACGTGGTGATCAACGCCGCCAACTCCTCGCTGCGCTCGCGCTTTCGCACCGTGGTGAAGAATGTGCAGAAGGCCGTGACGGCTGGCGACAAGACCAAGGCCACCGAAGTCTTCAAGTCCGCCCAGAGCGTCATCGACTCGGTTGCCGACAAGGGCATCTTCCACAAGAACAAGGCCGCGCGCCTGAAGAGCCGACTGTCCGCCAAGGTCAAGGCGCTGGCACTGGCGGCCTGATACGGTCCGTCGGGTGAACGAAGAAGGCCTGCACTGCAGGCCTTTTTTCATGGCCGGCCGACACGTGGCCCGGTTGGCGCATCGAGTTCCGTCCCCTCGGGCATGAGGGAGCCTTCGGTCACCTGCAGGTCGTTGTCCTTGCCGAAGTTGATCACGAAGTCCCAGGCCATCGGTTCGATGTCCCGCAGGGCCTCGTTGACGATCACGCACTTCACACCGTCGATCACCCGCGGTACGCAGTACGGCGAGTAGCCGATGTAGGCGCTGATGCCACCATGGCTTCCGCCCGGGCGGAAGCTCGACATGGCGCCGGCCAGTCGCTCGGCCCAGTCGCTGGGTCGGAAGGTCTTGCCTTCCTTGGTGACACCCCGGATAAAGACCAGGCGTGGTTTCGAACTCGTCATCGGCAACGCCGTGGCAACCTTTGTGGACCCCGTGGAGGACAGTCGCAGGCTGCCCGTGCTCGGCGCGGCCGTTCCTGCACCAGGGATTGTGCCTCGTATTTGTTGCGTCGCAGCATGCATGAGCATCGTTCCGGGTCCAGCGCTGCGTCGTTTTCGGCCCCTGGCGCGCGCCCTTTAGAATCTCCTCCCGGCTGGCAGAGACCACAGGGTCGTCTGCCGGCCATTTTTCATGGTGTTGCCAGCGAGGAGCTCAATGAACGCCCCCGAACTCGTCCCGACCGCCCCGATGCCGCACGTGATGAACACCTACGGCCGACTGCCGATCGCGCTGTCGCATGGCCGAGGCTGCTGGGTCTGGGACACCCACGGGAAGAAGTACCTCGACGGGCTCGGTGGCATCGCCGTCAACACGCTGGGACACGCGCACCCGAAGCTGGTGCCGGCGCTGCAGGACCAGATTGCCAAGCTGATCCACAGCTCCAACTACTACGAAGTGCCGCTGCAGGAGCAACTCGCAGCGAAGCTGTGCGAGTTGTCCGGCCTGACCAGCGCCTTCTTCTGCAGCACCGGGCTCGAGGCCAATGAGGCCGCGCTGAAGATCGCCCGCAAGTTCGGGCACGACCGGGGCATCGACCGTCCCGAGATCATCGTCTACGAAAAGGCCTTCCACGGCCGCTCCATCGCCACGCTGTCGGCGACCGGCAACCCCAAGGTGCAAGCCGGCTTCGGACCACTGGTCGAAGGTTTCGTACGCGTGCCGATGAACGATCTGGCCGCGGTCGAGGCAGCCGCCCGCAGCAACCCCAACGTGGTGGCCGTGTTCCTCGAGACCATCCAGGGCGAAGGCGGCATCAACCCGTCACGCTGGGAGTACCTGCGCTCGCTGCGTGCGCTGTGCGACCGCCAGAATTGGCTGCTGATGCTCGACGAGGTGCAGTGCGGCATCGGCCGCACCGGAAAGTGGTTTGCGCACCAGTGGGCCGGCATCCAGCCTGACGTGATGCCGCTGGCCAAGGGCCTGGGCTCGGGGGTGCCGATCGGGGCGGTGGTCACCGGCCCGAGAGCTTCCACCGTGCTTGGCCCCGGCAATCATGGCACCACCTTCGGCGGCAACCCGCTGTCGATGCGTGCGGGTGTCGAGACCCTGCGCATCATGGTCGAGGACGGCGTGATGGAGAACGCCGCGCGCGTCGGCACCGTGCTGCGCGAAGTGCTGTCGACCCAACTGGCCGGTGTGGCCGGCGTGGTCGAGATCCGCGGCCAGGGGCTGATGCTGGGCATCGAGCTGGACCGCCCCTGTGGCGTGCTGCTCAGCCGCGCCGCCGAGGCCGGTCTGATGCTCAGCGTCACGGCCGACCGCGTGATCCGCCTCGTGCCGCCGCTGATCCTGTCGGCTGACGAGGCCCGGCAGATTGCCGACATCCTGTGTCCGCTGGTGAAGACCTTCCTGTCTGAGCCGACGCCATGAAGCCGGGCTCGAAGCTGATCAAGCATTTCTTGCAATTCAAGGATCTGCGCGCCGAGGAGTACGCCTACCTCTTCGACCGTGCCAAGGCGATCAAGACGCGCTTCAAGAACTACGAGCGCTACCAGCCCCTGGTCGACCGTACGCTGGCGATGATCTTCGAGAAGGCCAGCACGCGCACCCGCGTGAGCTTCGAGGCCGGCATGTACCAGATGGGCGGGTCGGTGGTGCACCTCACCACCGGCGACAGCCAGCTCGGCCGCGCCGAGCCGGTGGAGGACAGCGCCCGCGTGATCAGCCGCATGGTCGACCTGGTCATGATCCGCACCTACGAGCAGGCGAAGCTCGAAGGTTTCGCGGCGCACTCCCGCGTGCCGGTCATCAACGGCCTGACCAACGAGTACCACCCCTGCCAGATCCTGGCCGACATCTTCACCTTCATCGAACACCGCGGCGAGATCCGCGGCAAGGTGGTGGCCTGGGTCGGCGACGGCAACAACATGGCCAACACCTGGCTGCAAGCGGCCGAGATCCTGGGCTTCACGGTGCACGTGAGCACACCGGGCGGCTACGAGATCGACCCCAAGATCGCCGGGGTGCGCGACAGCCGTTGTTTCAAGGTCTTCAACCATCCGATGGAAGCCTGCGAAGGCGCTCACCTGGTCACCACCGACGTGTGGACCAGCATGGGCTACGAAGCCGAGAACGAAGAGCGCCTCAAGGCCTTCGTCGACTGGTGTGTCGACGAGGAGATGATGGCGGTGGCGCAGCCTGACGCGCTCTTCATGCACTGTCTGCCCGCACACCGTGGCGAGGAGGTGACGGCCGAGGTCATCGACGGTCCGCAGTCGGTGGTGTGGGACGAGGCCGAGAACCGCATGCACGTGCAGAAGGCGCTGATGGAGTACCTGCTGCTGGGGCGCATCGGCTGATGGACGCGCAAGATCTGCTTGCGCTGGCGGCCGACACCGGGCACGACCTGCGCGACGACGACGCGCTGCGCACCGTCTACAGCACCGGCCCCGGCGAGACCTCGCTGGCCAAGGTGGCTGACCACGTACACCCGCTGTACCGACCGTACATCGAAGCCTCACCCTTCGCCGTGCTGGCGACACTCGGCCCGCAGGGGCTGGACACCTCGCCACGCGGCGACGCGCCAGGCTTCGTCAAGGTGGTCGACAAGCACACGCTGCTGCTGCCGGACCGCCGCGGCAACCAGCGCATCGACAGCCTGCGCAACATCGTGCACAACCCGCAGGTTGCCTTGCTGTTCCTCGTGCCGGGCGTCGCCGAAGCCTTGCGGGTCAACGGCACGGCCCGCATCAATGCTGCACCAGCGCTCTGCCAGGCCTTCGCGGTCGACGGCAAGCCACCGGCTTCAGTGCTCGTGATCTCGGTGCGCAGCGTCTACTTCCAGTGTGCACGCGCCATCAAGCGGTCCGGCCTGTGGGAGGCTTCGGCCCGGATTGAAGGTAGCGCCCTGCCCTCGCCCGGCATGATCCTCGAATGCCTGAGCCGCGAGGGCATCGACGGCCAGGCCTACGACGCCGCACTTCAGGCCCGGCAGGCCGCGACCCTGTACTGAGAGCCGCCCGCCGCGGAGCTGGTCAGTACGTCGCCCGGCCGCCGGTGATGTCGAACACCGCGCCGGTGCTGAACGAACAGTCGTCGCTCGACAGCCAGCAGACCATCGCGGCCAGTTCGTCGACCTGCAGGAAGCGGCCCATCGGGATCTTGCTCAGCATGTAGTCGATGTGGGTCTGCGCCATCGTGTCGAACATCGCCGTCTTCGCCGCCGCCGGCGTCACGGCATTGACCAGCACACCCTTGGTAGCGAGCTCCTTGCCGAGCGACTTGGTCAGCGCGATCAGACCGGCCTTCGATGCGCTGTAGTGCGAGGCATTCGGGTTGCCTTCCTTGCCGGCCACCGACGCGATGTTGACGATGCGGCCCCAGCCGTTGCCGGCCATCACCGGCGCAAGGTGCCGACAGGTCAGGTAGGGCGCGATCAGGTTGACCTCGATGACCCGCCGCCAGACCACCGGGTCGAGTTCCCAGGTCGTTCCATTGCCCCCGGTGATGCCCGCGTTGTTGATCAGGATATCGACCTTGCCCTGCGCCGCCACCGCCGCCACGGTGGCGGCAGCCACGGCCGCGTCGTCGGTCAGCTCGACGACCTGGCCCTGGGTCGGGCCGAGCGCCGAAAGGCTGGCCACGGCCTCCTTCGTACGCACCGCGTCGATGTCCCAGATCACGACCTGGGCGCCGGAGCGCAGCATGCGCTCCGAGATGGCGTAGCCGATGCCTTGGGCACCGCCGGTGACGACCGCCACGCGGCCCTTCATGTCGAGCTGGTTCATTGCATTCCCCGGATGGCCTGCGGCGCGCTGCGCTCGCAATCGGCGATGTACTGGCGGACGATGTCCTCGAAGCCCGGTTCGGGCTGCAGACCCAAGCGGGCGGCGCGCAGCGCGGTGGCGCCGGTCGGCCAGTTGGCGACGATGCCGGCGATGCGTTCATCGCGGACGAATTTCACCCGCGCCCGAACGGCCGGTCCGGCGACGGCCTCGAGGGCGTCGAGCATCTGCTGCACCGTCACGTTCAGTGCCGGCAAGTTGAGCGCGGTGCGCCCGAGGAAGGCCTCGCGGCTGGCCTCGTAGACGGCAACAAGCCCTTCGACCGTGCGCGTCGGCGACGACACCGGGTGCGAGACTTCGGGCGACACCGGGCAGATCGCTTCCTCGCCAGCCAGCGGCTCGCGGATGATCCCGCTGAAGAAGGAACTGGCCGCGCCATTGGGACGGCCCGGGCGCACCGTCACCGTCATCAGGCGTGCGGCGCGGCCATCGATGTAGCCTTTGCGGGTGTAGTCGGCGATCAGGTGCTCGCACACCAGCTTGTGCGTGCCGTAGCTGGTCTGCGGCGTCGGCAGGGTGTCGTCGGCGACGACGCCAGCGAATGGCACCGCCGGATCCGGGCCGAACACCGCCACCGAACTGGAGAACACCAGCCGCGTCGGCGTGCCCCCCTGCTCGGTACGGAAACGCAGGGCATCGAGCAGGGCGCGGGTGCTGTCCAGGTTGGAACGCAGGCCGAGCTCGAAGTCGGCCTCGCATTCGCCGGACACGGCCGAAGCCAGGTGGAACACCCCGTCGAAAGACTCGTCTCGCAACGATTGGCAGTGCGACAGCAAGGGGCCGACCCGACCTTCGACCCTCGGGTCGGCCAGCAGGTCCGCCGGCGCTGCGGCCTGGTCGGCAATCACGATGCGCTCGACAGCCGCGCCGGCGAGCCGGCCGCGTGCCAGCAGCGCACGCGCAAGGCGGGCGCCCACGAAACCGGCACCGCCGGTGATCAGGAGTTTCATCGTCTGGGTTTCCTTGTAACGACAGGGGTCGGTTCGCGCCGGGTGCGCGGGAGGGCGGCGGCCCGACGCCGGGCACCCAGCAAGCTTTCCTGAAGACGCGCTTCGCCGTGGCGAAGGTGCGCCAGCGCCGCCTCCCGGGCGGCTGCGGCGTTGCGCGCGGCCACCGCCTCGAAGATGGCCTGATGTTCGGCATGCACCTGGGCCATGAAATCGGCCCGCTGGGCTTCGTGGCCCTTGATCACTCGCATCGCCTCGCCCAGGTATTGTTCGAGGAAGGTCAGCAGCCGGGTGAACTGCGGGTTGCCGGTGGCCTGGCCGATGGCCCGATGAAAGGCAAGGTCCTCGACCACGCCGTCGCTCCCGGCGGACTGGGCCGACTCGATGGACGACAGTGCGCGGCGCAACCCTGTGACCTGGGCGCGCGTGATCCGTTCGGCCGCCAATGCAGCGATCTCTCCTTCGAGCACCCGGCGCAGTTCGATGACCTGGATCACCGAGTCCATCGAGCGCAGCACGGCCGGATCGAAGGCCAGCGGCTGCTGCCGGGCCGGTGATGCGACGAACACCCCGGAGCCCTGGCGCGAGCGCAACAGGCCGCGCGACTTCAGCTGGTGCACCGCCTCACGCACCACCGAGCGCGAGACCCCGTGGGTGGCCGACAGCTGCGCTTCGGTGGGAAGCCGGTCGCCGGGCTTCAGCGCGCCGAGGTCGATCTGCTCGATGAGCCGACCGGCCAGCCTGTCGGACAGGCGCTCGGTGATCAAGGGCTCGACGTTGTCGACCTGCACGGAACCGCGCGACGGAGCAGCCACCAAGGTGGAACGCATGTTGGTCAGGTTATCAGACAACTTTTGCACCGGGGCAGCGGGTATCCCCTCAAGCAGGCGCCGGACGCCGCGCGTATCGTCCGACCCGTCCGGTTGCCGGGTTCGTGCGTTCCAACATGGCCAGTGTCAGCATCGAGTCGGTGAAGAAGCGCTTCGGCGAAGTCGAGGTGCTGCACGGCGTGGACATCGCCATCGCCGACGGTTCGTTCACCGTGCTGGTCGGTCCCTCGGGCTGCGGCAAGTCGACGCTGCTGCGCATGATCGCCGGGCTCGAGGGCATCTCCGGCGGCACCATCCGCATCGGCGACAAGGTCGTCAACCAGATGCCGCCGAAAGAGCGCGACATCGCGATGGTCTTCCAGAACTACGCGCTCTACCCGCACATGACGGTGCGCGACAACATGGCCTTTGCGCTGATGCTGGCCAAGCAGAGCAACGCGGTGATCGACCAGAAGGTCGGCCGCGCCGCCGAGATCCTGGGCCTGAAGGAACTGCTGCAGCGCTTCCCACGGCAGCTCTCCGGTGGCCAGCGCCAGCGCGTCGCGATGGGCCGCGCCATCGTGCGCGACCCGCAGGTGTTCCTGTTCGACGAGCCGCTGTCCAACCTCGACGCCAAGCTGCGCGTGGCGATGCGCAGCGAAATCAAGGAACTGCACCAGCGACTGAAGACGACCTCGATCTATGTCACGCACGACCAGATCGAGGCCATGACCATGGGCGACCAGATCGTGGTCATGCGCGACGGCCACATCGAGCAGACCGGCAGCCCTCTTCAGCTTTACGACCACCCGGCCAACCTCTTCGTGGCAGGTTTCATCGGCTCGCCGGCGATGAACTTCCTGCCCGGCACGCTGCGCCGTGCAGCGAATGCCTCGCAGGTCGAGCTCGCCGACGGCACGCTGCTGGCTGCGCCGCCCCAGGTGGCCGGCACCGAGGGCCAGAAGGTGATCTTCGGCACCCGGCCGGAGCACCTGGAACTGGCCGCCGCCGGCGGCATCCGCAGCGAGGTGGTGGTGGTCGAACCGACCGGCGCCGACACCTTCGTCGCCTGCCGTCACCAGGGTGCCGAGCTTTCGGTGGTGTTCCGCGAGCGGCACGACTTCGCCCCCGGCAGCCACATCCACCTGCAACCCGACCTGCAGCGCGCGCATGTCTTCGACGCCGCCAGCGGGCAGCGCCTGACCTCCTGATCGATTTCCCTTCCGGTGCCGCTCGAGCACCATCACCACCGCCAAGGAGACACGGATGAACGATTTCAACCGCCGCAAGTTCCTCGAAGGTACGGCCGGCATCGCGGCCGGCTCGGCCCTCGGCACCGGGGCCCTGTTCGCACCGGCCGTGCACGCCCAGGCCGTGAGCTTCAAGCCCGAGAAGGGCGCCAAGCTGCGCGTGCTGCGCTGGAGCCGCTTCGTGCAGGGTGACATCGACGCCTACATGGCCAACGTCAAGAAGTTCACCGAGAAGACCGGCATCGAGGTGCGCGTGGACAACGAAGGCTGGGAAGACGTGCGCCCGAAGGCCGCCGTGGCGGCCAACACCGGCGCCGGTCCTGACATCATCCTGTCGACCAACGACGACGCCAACCTCTACCCCGAGAAGCTGCTCGATGTCACCGATCTCGCCACCTACCTGGGCAAGAAGTACGGCGGCTGGTTCCCGGCCTGCGAGGCCTACCTGCGCCCCGATGGCAAGAAGTGGATCGGCGTGGCCCTCGGCGCCGCAGGCGCGATGCTGGTCTATCGCCAGAGCCACGTGAAGGCGGCTGGCTTCGACACCTTCCCCAAGGACACCACTGCGTTCATGGCGCTGCTCAAGGCCATGCATGCCAAGGGCACACCGGCCGGCTTCGCGCTGGGCAACGCCACCGGCGACGGCCTGTGGTGCAACTGGCTGCTGTGGTCGCACGGGGGCAAGCTGGTCGACGCGAACAACAAGGTCGTCATCGACAGCCCGGAGACGATCAAGGCTCTCGAATATGCCAAGGAGATGTACGCGACCTTCGCACCCGGCACGCTGTCGTGGCTGGACCCCAACAACAACAAAGCCTTCCTCGACGGTCAGGTCAGCCTGACCAACAACGGCATCTCGATCTACTACGCCACGAAGAACTCCACTGACCAGAAGGTTCGTGACCTGAAGGAAGACGTGCACCACGCGCAGTACCCGGTCGGCCCGGTGGGCGCGCCCACCGAGTCGCACCTGTTCTTCAACCAGATGATCATGAAGTACACCAAGTACCCGCAGGCCGCGAAGGAGTTCCTGCGCTTCATGATGGAGCAGGAGCAGTTCGATCCCTGGCTGACCGCCAGCGGTGGTTACGTCGCGCCGCCACTGGCCGACTACACCAAGTCGGCCATCTGGACCTCGGACCCGAAGCACACCCCGTACCGCGACTGCGTGAAGAACCTGCGCCCGGCAGGCTACGCCGGCAAGCTCGGCTACGCCTCGGCCGGCGCCGCTGCCGACTTCATCGTCGTCAACATGGTGGCTGAAGCTGCCAGCGGCTCCAAGACGCCGAAGGAAGCCGCCGAGCGCGCGCAAAAGCGCGCCGAGCGCTATTACAAAGTCTGAGCGGAGACACGACAGTGCTCGAGCGCCTGCAGAACAGCCGCAACGCGCTGGGCGCGTTGTTCATGCTGCCGGCGGCCGTGCTGCTGCTGCTGTTCCTGACCTATCCACTCGGCCTGGGCGTCTGGCTCGGATTCACGGATGCCAAGATCGGTCGCCCAGGCGAATGGATCGGCTGGGAGAACTACGCGTTTCTGTGGGGAGACAGCGTCACGCGACTGGCGCTGTTCAACACCCTCTTCTACACCTTCGTCGCCAGCGTATTGAAGTTCGTGCTGGGCCTGTATCTGGCGGTGCTGCTGAACCGCAAGCTGCGCTTCCAGAGCTTCTTCCGCGCGGTGATCCTGCTGCCCTACATCGTGCCCACGGCCTTGTCGGCCATCGCCTTCTGGTGGATCTACGACTCGCAGTTCTCGGTGATCTCCTGGGCGCTGGTGAAGATGGGCTGGATCGACCACTACATCGACTTCCTCGGCGAGCCCTGGAACGCCCGCTTCTCGACGATTTTCGCCAACGTCTGGCGTGGCGTGCCCTTCGTCGCCATCACGCTGCTGGCCGGTCTGCAGACCATCTCGCCGTCGTACTACGAAGCCTCGGCGATCGACGGCGCCACGCCCTGGCAGCAGTTCCGCCATGTCACGCTGCCGCTGCTGACGCCGATCATCGCGGTGGTGATGACCTTCTCGGTGCTGTTCACCTTCACCGACTTCCAGCTCATCTACGTCATCACCCGCGGCGGGCCGCTGAATGCCACCCACCTGATGGCCACCTTGTCGTTCCAGCGTGCCATCGCAGGCGGCGCGCTGGGCGAGGGCGCGGCGATCTCGATCGCGATGGTGCCGTTCCTGCTCGGCGCCATCCTGTTCAGCTATTACGGGCTGCAGCGGCGCGCGTGGCAGCAAGGCGGGTCCGACAAGTGAGCCGCGACGGGACCTCCGATGAGTGACGACAAGCAGGACCAGGGCGGCATGGACTTCCTCGAGTCCGTGCCGCGCAAGTTGGTCACCGTGTACCTGCCGCTGGCGATCTTCCTGTTCGTGCTGCTGTTCCCGTTCTACTGGATGGCGATCACGACCTTCAAGCCGAACGAAGAACTGCTGTCGCGTTCGGGCAATCCCTTCTGGGTGATCCAGCCGACGCTGGCGCACATCAAGAAGCTGCTGTTCGACACCGCCTACCCGGAATGGCTGTGGAACACCGTGGTGGTCTCGGTGGTGGCCACCTTCTTCTCGCTGGCGGCCTCGGTGATGGCCGCCTATGCCATCGAGCGGCTGCGTTTTTCCGGCGCCAAGCAGATCGGGCTGTCCATCTTCCTGGCCTACCTGGTGCCACCGTCGATCCTGTTCATCCCGTTGGCCTCGATCGTCTTCCAGCTCGGGCTGTTCGACACACGCTGGGCACTGATCCTCACCTACCCGACGTTCCTGATCCCGTTCTGCACCTGGCTGCTGATGGGCTACTTCCGCTCGATCCCCTACGAGCTCGAGGAATGTGCGCTGATCGACGGCGCCACCCGCTGGCAGATCCTGATCAAGATCGTGCTGCCGCTGGCCGTGCCCGGGCTGATCTCGGCCGGCATCTTCGCGTTCACGCTGAGCTGGAACGAGTTCATCTACGCGCTGACCTTCGTCTCGTCTTCCGAGGTCAAGACGGTGCCGGTCGGCGTGGTCACCGAGCTGGTCGAAGGCGACGTGTACCACTGGGGCTCGCTGATGGCCGGGGCACTGCTGGGCTCGCTGCCGGTGGCCTTCGTCTATTCGTTCTTCGTCGAGTACTACGTGTCGGGCATGACCGGCGCGGTCAAGGAATAGCCCCATGTCCTCCAAGCCCGTGGTCGGCTTCATCGGTGTCGGCCTGATGGGCCATGGCATGGCGAAGAACCTGCTGGTCAAGGGTCACCCGCTGGTGATCCTCGGCCACCGCAACCGCGCGCCAGTCGAGCACCTGGTCTCGCTCGGCGCCACCGAAGCGCAAAACGCCCGCCAGCTGGCCGCGGCCTGCGACATCGTGCACCTGTGCGTCACCGGCTCGCCGCAGGTCGAGGCGCAGATGCGCGGCGCCGACGGCATCCTCGCGTCGGGCAAGAGCGGGCTGGTCGTCATCGACTGCTCGACCTCCAACCCGGTCTCGACGCTGGCGCTGCACGCCGAAGCGAAGGTCGCCGGCATGCATTTCGTCGATGCGCCGCTGTCGCGCACGCCGGTCGAAGCCGAAGCCGGCACGCTGGACACCATGGTCGGCGCCGAGCCCGAGATCTTCGCGCGCATTGAACCCGTGCTGCGCTGCTGGGCCGGGCACGTGGTGCACCTGGGGCCGGTCGGCCTGGGCCACAAGATGAAACTGATCAACAACTTCGTCGCGATGGGCTATGCCGCGCTGTTCGCCGAGGGCCTGGCGATCGCGCGCAAGGCCGGGCTGTCGGTGGCGCAGTTCCATTCGGTGGTCGGTGCCGGCCGCATGCGCAGCCCGTTCTACGACACCTTCATGAAATGGTCGGTCGAGGGCGACCCCAACGCCCACAAGTTCAGCATCAGCAACGCCCACAAGGACATGCGCTACCTGGCGGCGATGGCCGGCGAGGTCGGTGCGGTGAACCCGCTGCAGGCGGCGGTGAAGAACAGCTTTGCGGCGATGGAAGCGGCTGGCCAGGGTGAACGCTACGTGCCGATGCTGGCCGACTTCATCGCCTTGATGAACGGGCTGGCACCATCCCATCCCTCCGACGCCAGGGGCGGCGCACCGAACTAAACCGCACTGCGCCGCGGCGCCAGCCGCTGCGCCGGCTCCGACACCGAGGGCAGCCGGCGGCGCGAGGCGAGCACGGCCTCGATGTCCTCGCGGGCGCCGTCGATCAATGCCAGCGCGGCCTTCTCCGCCTTGGCGGGATGGCGCGCGATCACTGCATCGAGCACCGCACGGTGCAAGGGCAGCGACTGCGCCGGGCCGTCGGGCCGCGACGTGCTGATCTCGAAGCTGGTGCGCAACAGCGCTCCGAGCGCCTTGCTCATCTGCACCACCATGCGGTTGTGGCAGGCGCGCAGCAGCCCCTGGTGGAAGCGCAGGTCGTGCATCACGTAGTCGCCACCGTTGTCGATGGCGTCCTTCATGCCGGCGTACGCCGCTTCGAGGTCGGCGATGTCCTGTGGCGTGGCACGTTCGGCGGCCAGCTTGACGCCGGCCGGTTCGACGACGCGGCGCAACTCCTGCAGGTCGCGCAGGAAGTCGCGCGTCAGGCCGATGCGCGATTGCCAGGCCACCACGTCGGGGTCGAACCAGTTCCACTGCTCCGATGGCAGCACCCGCGTGCCGACCTTGGGGCCGGTAACCAGCATGCCCTTGGCCACCAGCGACTTCACGGCCTCTCGCACCACCGTGCGGCTGACGCCGAGCTCCTCGCCCAGCGTGGGCTCGGGCGGGATCGACGTGCCGGGCGGATAGTGCCCGCCGACGATGGCCTCGCCCAGGTGGTCGAGCGTGTGGCCGTGGACGTTCTTGATGGCCATCATCGACCGGGGCCTCGCCCGTGGCGCCAGGCCTGAATGTCGTCGCGCAGGGCCGCCATAGCCGCTCAGCCCCTGACGAACAGCGTCACCAGCGGATCGGGCCCGACCTGGCGGCTCCAGTGGCCGTGGACCTGCGGATCGAAGCTCGCCCCTGGCGGCAACACGTCGGCCGAGTAGAAGTGCTCGCCGGGCTGGAAGACCCGCGAGCTGCCGTCCTGCAGGCCGATTTCCATCTGCCCGCCGAGGATGAACACCCACTGCGGGTCTCCGGTGCAATGGAACTCGCTGCGAAATCCCACCGGGCTGTGGCGCAACTGGTAGCCGGCACTGGGCATCAGCGGCGACAGCATCGCAGCCGGTTTGCCCTCGGTGAGCGCGACGCTCTCGTCGCGGAAGCGGGCCCGACCGTCGCTGTCGGTGAAGAGGATCGTCTTGGTGAAGGTGGACATGGTGCTCACAGTGTGGCGGTGACGCCGCCGTCGACGTACAGGATGTGACCGTTGACGAAGCGCGAGGCGTCGCTGGCCAGGAACACCGCCGCCGGCGCGAGGTCTTCGACATCGCCCCATCGCCGGCTGGGTGTGCGGTTCACCAGCCAGCCGCTGAAAGCCTCGTCGGCCACCAGTTTCGCGTTCAGTTCGGTCTTGAAGTATCCGGGGCCCAGGCCGTTGACGTTGATGCCATGGGGCCCCAGGTCGATCGCCATGCCCTTGGTCAGCATCTTCACGGCACCCTTGCTGGCGGTGTAGGGCGCGATTCCCGGGCGGCCGAGCTCGCTCTGCACTGAGCAGATGTTGATGATGCGCCCGGACCGCCGCGGCACCATGCGTCGCGCCACCGCCTGCCCGACGATGAACATGCTGTCGAGGTTGGTGCGCATGATGGCCTGCCAGTCCTCGGCCTTGAACTCGTGGAAGGGGGCCCGGCGCTGGATGCCGGCGTTGTTGACCAGCACGTCGATGGCGCCGATGTCCGCCTCGATCTCGTCGACGGCGGCTTCGACGGCGGCGGCATCACAGACGTCGAAACCCTTGGCGTGGACCTGCAGCCCCTCGCCCCGCAACTGGCCCGTCGCCTCGGTCAGCCGTCTCGTGTCGCGGCCGTTCAGCACCACCGCCGCGCCGGCCTGGGCCAGGCCGCGGGCCAGCGCCAGGCCGATGCCGGCCGACGAGCCGGTGATCAGGGCCAGGCGGCCATCGAGGCGAAAGGTGTCGGCGTCGATCATGAGGGTGCGATCTCCAGGTGCCGCATCACCGCGGCCACGAGTTGCTCGGGGGGCAGCGCGATGTCGAGGCACAGTGCAGGTTCATCGGCGGCGGGCGGTTCCAGCGTGTCGAGCTGGCTTTGCAGCAGCGTCGGCGGCATGTAGTGGCCCACCCGCTCGGCGAGGCGCCGGGCCAGTTCGTCTCGGTGGCCATGCAGGTGCACCAGAAGCAAGTCCGGTGCCGCAGCCCTCAGCTGGTCGCGATAGCTGCGCTTGAGCGCGCTGCAGGCCACGACCACGCCGCCGGCGCTGGCAGTGGGGTTCGCGAGTTGCCCGGCCACCTCCTGCAGCCAGCCGTGCCGGTCGGCGTCGGTCAGCGGCGTGCCGCTCGCCATCAGCGCCACGTTGTGTGCCGAATGCAGGTCATCTCCCTCCACGTAGTGCACACCGAGCGTTCGCGCCAGCTGACGGCCGACAGTGCTCTTGCCGCAACCGCAGACTCCCATCAGCACGATCCGGGGCGCCTTCGTCGTCGACATGGGGGAAGGCGCCGTCCTACAGACGCTGACCGCTGCCGCTGTCGAAGACATGCGCCTTGTCCGTATCGACGACCAGGTGCACGGTGTCGTCCGGTCTGGCGGACGTGCGACCATGCATCACCAGCGTGATCGACTGCCCGCCGACATCGACAAGCAGTTCGGTCTCGGCCCCCGTCGGCTCGATGAC
>Ga0075163_10001489_pt1 | contig 31631 bp, 22 predicted proteins | sample JI1023141ADNA_FD_71478 | JGI IMG/M metagenome (GOLD analysis project Ga0075163, IMG submission 71478) | Wastewater effluent complex algal communities from Wisconsin, to seasonally profile nutrient transformation and Carbon sequestration -... | ecosystem: Engineered > WWTP > Effluent > Algae...
ACTTTTATGAGGAACTTGAAAATGCCACGCAGGGGCTAAAGGTTGCCGTAAAATCGGATTTTTTTCAAAAACCAGCAGAACTTCCTTTCCTCAAGCAGATTCAACCTTGGATTCGAAGTTGGTTGATTTGGAACGGTGTTGGAGATAGGGCAGTGGACGCGAGCATTCGTAAGATGGGGGCCTATTTCGCATATGCGCTCAACAATGAGTGGCGTTCAAATAGTGCTCAGTACGCACTGGTCGAGCAATCTCTCTCGACTCCGTTTGCGGCTGCTGATCAGCGAGCAAGAGGTTGGCGTGAGCATTATGCATGGCTTTTAAAGAACGTGCACGAGCCAATGTTTGCCGAGCACTTCTCACTCTATGACATCTATGTTTCACCGCGTGCTTTCGTACGAATTCAAGATCCAAGCAAGCGCCACGAGACTCTGCCTTCGAGTGAAGAAAAGGCCGCAGATGTAATGGAAGTTATGGATCTTCATGATGAATTGAACAGGTGGATTAGCGCGGGGGATAAAGATGATGCAATCCGAGTAATCTCAGGCGGCCCAGGTTGTGGAAAATCATCATTGACCCGGATGCTTGCCATGGAACTGAGCGTGAATGAAACTCACGTGCTCAGGATTCCATTGCATCTCTATAATCCTGATGGTGACATTGAGACACAGGTAGGGATCTTTGTGAGCGATCAGGGTATCCTACACGACAACCCTCTTGATAGACGAGTTGGGCCCGCTCGTATTATTCTGATTTTTGACGGCCTTGACGAATTAGCAATGCAGGGCCGTGAAGCTGCCGAGACGGTTCAGAAGTTTGTTCATGCGATGCATAGATTTGTAATGTCAAGAAATCAAACAGAACTCCGAGTTCAGGTGGTGCTCAGTGGCCGGGAATTAATTATCCAGAATCTTCAGGGCGATTTTAGAAAGCCTCGTCAAGTCTATCATGTCATGCCTTATTATACCACTCCGGATGATAGACGCCTCTACCACGATCCTAATCAGCTTCTCTCTCAAGATCTTCGCCATATTTGGTGGAAAGCGTTTGGACGAGTAACTCAGCTCGATTTTCCGGGACTTCCTTCGGACTTGGAGCGGAGCGATCTTATTGAGATCACATCGCAGCCCTTGCTTAATTACCTTGTAGCGACGTCTTATATCCGCAAAACGCTAGAGTTTTCCAAAGAAGTTACGATAAATCGTATCTATAAAGATCTCATTTCAGCTGTCTATGCGCGTTCATACTCGGGCGGAGGTTGGGCGGGAACTGGTATTGTACCGCTCGATGGATTTATGCGGGTTCTGGAAGAGATCGGGGTGGCGTGTTGGCATGGTGAAAAGCGGACCGCTACCGTTGGAGAGATTGAGAAGCAGTGCAACCTTGGTGGGTTGGATACAGTCCTTCGTTCTTTGCAAGAAGGGGCAAAAGCTGGTGTTTCAAGATTGTTGATGGCGTTCTATTTTCGCCAGAACAGTTATCGAGAGGACCAGCAGACTTTTGAATTTACCCACAAGAGCTTCGGCGAGTTTCTCGCGGGATGCCGCGTTGTTCGTTCGATTAAGCGTATCTACGACGAGCGCATGCGAAATGAAGAATTACACGATGGTGGATGGACCATCTCTGATGCGATTGTTAGGTGGGCCGACTTGTGTGGCAGAGCACCGATGGATCTTGATATGTATCGATTCGTCATTAGCGAAATTCAGTCAATGGCGGTTGACGATGCTCAGAACTGTCAGTCTATTTTATCTGAATTGCTGAGCTTTTCTGTACGTATTGGTGTGCCTGTCGATAAACTTACCGAAAAGCCATATGGTGCCATTGCACATGCCCGGATGGTGCGAAATGTTGAGGAAAGCCTTTTAGCATGCCACTACGGCCTCGCACAACGTTGCGGTAAGGTGCTACGTATCGAGGGGGGACCATTGGTTGCGGGGGAGTTGTTTTGCCGACTTCGTGGACAACGCTCTGGACCTCAAAACCGCCTTGGCCAGCGCTGTATGGGGATGCTCGATTTGAGCGGTTCTATTTTTCATCTTAATGATTTTTACCAGTGTGATCTCTCGGGGTCGATTCTTGACGGCTGCAAATTGAATTATGCGAATCTGATGATGGCTAACCTTTCTAGAACGAATTGCCTTGAAACCAATTTTTCTGGAGCAAACATGTATAATGTGATCTTTAGGGAGGCGAGATTGAAGGGGGCCTTTTTTATTGATGCCTCGATTACTGGTGCAGACTTCGCGGATGCTCATCTTGAAGATGTAAACTTTAATGGAGCAACGGTGGACTTTAACATAAGAGAGCAGAGAATTAACTTTAAAGGAGCTACGCTGATTAATGTCAAGATTCCAGAGCGGCTGATTAAATGCGCGATATTTGATCCAGGATTTGATTTGAGTGCGATTCGTGACACTTCCGGCGATCGCACCGAGGGTCACCGTGCGAGAAAACCAAGGTAAGAAGAAGCTATGAATGGCGAAGGCCTCCTGGCGTTAATATCGCCGCTCCAGGTGAATTCCAGTCAAGATTTCTTCGCGTCAAATGACATGGGCTGTGATCCAGATCAGTGCGATTGCAAACCAGGGGGATGACGAGTGCCGTCATTTTCCGGAAAACCTCCTTTCGGTTAAAGGCGGTCGCGGTCGGACTCCTTGACTTTCTTACTTTCCCGCGGGTGAAAGCATCGAGCTCGTCGCGCAATGACCGAGCTTCACGCCGTTCTCGCCCACATCCTACCTGCTGCCTGTGTGGCTGGCCTGACGCCGCGCGTCGACCCGTCACCCGACCGGGTCGGCCGGGGCTTCTTCGATTTGCCAGCGTTCGAACACCGCCGGCTGCGTGTCGACCTCGAGCAGGAACTTGCTCGGGCGCAGCATGTGGGACGGGCCGTCGCGGGTCTCCTCGATCACCGGGTAGGTCATGTACAGCTCGTCGCCCGCGCGCGTGGTTGCGACGTAGAACAGGCGCCGCTCCTCCTCGATGTCGGCGGGCTGGCGCATCGCGGTGGCCATCGGGAAGCGGCCCTCGGCCAGCCACAGCACGAAGCAGATCGGCCACTCGAGGCCCTTCGCCTGGTGAATTGTCGAGAGCACCAGCATGTCGTCGGGCTGCTCGGCGCCGAGCACGTTCTCCGCGCTGATGCCCTGGACCAGCGCCAGCTCGCCGAGGAACTCGCTCGCGGCCGGGTAGCGCTCGGCGTAGCCGGCGAGCTGCTCGAGGTCGTCCTTGCGCGCGGCCGCGTTGGGGAAGTTGCGGTCGGCGTATTCGCCGTAGTGGCGCTCGACCACGCGGCGGATCATGTCGCCGGGGTTGCCGAGCGCGGGGTCCTCGAGGATCGCCCACAGCTCGGCGAGGCGGGTCAGCGCCCCGCGCGTGCGCCCGCCGGCCAGCGCGGCCTGCTCGGTCAGCTTCTGCGCGCTCGAGCCCTGGCCGGCGGCCAGCAGCGTCGCCAATTGCTCGGCCGTCTGGGCGCCGACGCCGGGCCACAGGCGCAGCAGGCGGACCCAGCTGAGCGCGTCCTGGGGGTTCTGGCGGGCGCGCAGGTAGGCGACGACGTCCTTGATGTGGGCCTGTTCGAAGAAGCGCAGGCCGGAGCGGACCGTGAACGGGATCTGTCGCCGGGTGAGCTCGACCTGCAGCTCGAGGCTGTGGCTGTGGTTGCGGTAGAGCACGGCCATGCGCGACAGCGGCGTGTCGTACTCGTGGTGCAGCTCGAGCACGCGCTGGGCCACGAACTCGGCCTGCTGGAACACGTCGCGCAGCGGGATCACGGCCGGGCGCGGGCCCTCGGGCTTCACGGCCGTCAGCTCCTTCGGGTACTGGTTGCGGTTGTGGGCGATGCTGCGGTTGGCGAGCGCGAGGATCTGCGGCGTCGATCGGTAGTTGATCGTCAGCTTGTAGATGTCGGCCTGCGGGTGGCGGGCCCGGAACGCGCCGATCTGCGTGAAGTCGGCGCCGCGGAAGCTGTAGATCGACTGCGCGTCGTCGCCGACGCAGGTGAGGCTGCGGTGGTCCTGGGCCATCGCGTCGCACAGCGCGCCCTGCAGCGCGTTGATGTCCTGATACTCGTCGACGAGCACGTGGTCGTAGCTGGCGCGCAGCTCGTCGCCGACGCTGGCGAGCGCGGGGTCGGTGAGCAGCTGCAGCCAGCCGCCGAGCAGGTCGTCGAAGTCGCAGACGTTCATGACGCGCTTGCGCTCGGCGAAGCGGGCGGCGACGCGGGTCATCATGCCGGCCTGGTCGAGGAGCTTGAGGGCGTGCTGTTCGACGACCTTCTCGAGTGGCTGGCGGGTGCCGCTGGCGAGGCCGATGAGGCCGAGGAGGACCTTGGGGGTGGGGAAGCGGCGGGCGGTGAGGGCCTCGACGCCGAGCTCGGCGACGACGGAGGCGAGCAGGGTGCGCGCGTCCTCGGGGTCGAGGATGCCGAAGTCGGGGGACAGCCCGATCGCCTGGCCGTGGCGGCGGAGCACGCGGTTGCCGATGTGATGGAAGGTGCCGGCGGAGCAGCGGCGCATGTCGACGCCGAGCAGGCCCTCGACGCGCTGGACCATCTCGCGGGCGGCGCGGTTGGTGAATGTGCACAGCAGGACGCGCTCGGGGTGGCAGCCGGCGGCGACGAGGCGGGCGACGCGGTAGGTGAGCGTGCGGGTCTTGCCGGTGCCGGCGCCGGCGAGCACCAGCAGCTCGCGGGGCGGGGCCTGGACGACGGCGATCTGCTGGGGGTTGAGCTCGCGCGTCAGGTCGAAGGCCTGACGCTGCGGGGCGCTGGTCTTGAGGACGTACTTCATCTAGAGGTTGCGGGCGATGAAGTCGAGGATCTGCTGCTCCATGTGCACGCGGTCCTCGAGGCGGCGCGGCATGTGGCGCTCGTCCGGGAACAGCAGCAGCTCGTAGGGCTTGCGCTGGCGGATGAGCGCGTTGATCAGGCGCGCGGTGTGACGAAAGTGGACGTTCTCGTCGATCATGCCGTGCACCAGCAAGAGCTTGCCGGTCAGCTTGTCGACGTGATGCATCACCGAGCTCTCGGCGTAGCCTTTCGCGTTGTCGACGGGGGTGCCCATGTAGCGCTCGGTGTAGTGGGTGTCGTAGCCGTCCCAGTGCGTGACCGGGGCGCCGGCGATCGCCAGCTTGAAGGTCTCCGGGGCGCGCACCAGCGCCATCGCCGAGAGGTAGCCGCCGTACGACCAGCCGTAGATGCCGACGCGCTTCGGGTCGACGAGGCCCTGCTGCGCGAGCCAGGCGACGCCGTCCTGCTGGTCCTCGATCTCGACGCGGCCCATGTCGCGGCGCAGCGGCGCCTCGAAGGCGAGGCCGCGGCGGCCGCTGCCGCGGTTGTCGATCTTGACGACGAGGTAGCCGCGGCTGCGCAGCGCCTGGGCGCGCATGTCGACGGTGCTGCCCCACGCGTTGACGACCCGCTGCGCGTGCGGTCCGCCGTAGACCGCGACGAGCGTCGGGAACGGGCCGGCGCCGGCGGGGCGGTAGAGCGTGGCGTGCAGGGTGTCGCCGTGGCGATTTTTGAACGACGTCAGCTCGGCGGGCGGGAGCGCGAGCGCGGCGACCCGCGGGTCGGGGTCGTACGGGATGTCCCCCAGGACAGATCCATCGTCGAGGCTGCGCAGGCGCAGGCGCGGCGGGGTGGCGACGTCGCTGAAGACGTCGACGAAGCGGCGCGCGGCGTGGTCGACGACGACGCCGTGGGTGCCGGGCTCCGGGGTCAGGCGGCGGACCTCGCCGCCGGCGAGCGGGACGACGTAGAGGTGTTGCTCGGTCGGGTGCTCGCGGTTGCCGAGCAGGTACAGCAGGCCGCGCTGCTCGTCGACCTCGACGATCGCGTCGACCTGCCACGGGCCCTCGGTCAGCGCGCGCACGGGCGCGCCGTCGGCCGCGTAGAGATAGAGGTGACGAAAGCCGGTGCGCTCGCTGGCCCACACGAAGTGGCCGGCGAGCGGGCCCTCGGCGATCGGGCGCAGCAGATCGTGGAGGTTGATCCACACGTCGCTCGACTCGGTCAGCAGGGTCGTCGACTCGCCGGTGCGCGGGTCCAGGCGCAGCAGGCTCAGGCGGGTCTGCGCGCGGTCCTCGACCTGCGCGGTGAGGCTGCCGTCGGGCAGCCACTGCACGCGCGCGAGGTACTGCTCCGGGTCGTCGCCGAGGTCCATCCACGTGACCGCGTCGCCGCCGGTCGCCGCGACCACGCCGAGCCGCACCTTCGCGTTCGCGGCCCCGGCGAACGGGTAGGCGTGGTCCTCCTGGGCGTCCGCGCCGACGGCGTCCTTGCCGGCGTGCATGATGCGAAACTTCGGGATGTGGGTCTCGTCGACCTCGGTGAAGGCCAGGCGCTCGCCGTCGTACGACCACCAGAAGCCGTGGCTGCGGCCCATCTCCTCCTGGGCGATGTACTCGGCGAGGCCGTGGGTCTTGCCGGTCCCGCGCGCGCCGCGGGTCCGCTGCGAGGGCGCGCCGCCGGCGGCGTCGACGACGTGGAGCTCGTCGTCCTGGACGTAGGCGACGCGGCGGCCGTCGCGGGACAGCTGCGGGTCGAGGGTGGGTTTGCCGGCGGCGGCGACGAGCAGGCGCAGCGGGCCGTCGACGCCGTCCTGGACGTGGATGTCGCCGGTCAGCGGGACGAGCAGGCGCGTGGCTTTTTTGGCCCACGCGTAGGTGGTGACGCCGAGCTCGCGCACGCGCTGTCGCTCGCGGCGCAGCTTCTCCTCGAGCGAGAGGTTGTCCTCGGTGACGCCGCCGCCGGGCGGGGCGACGAGCGGCGACTCGGTGCCGGTCGCGAGGTCGCGGCGGTAGAGCTGGCGGGTGAGGCTGCGGTCGGGGCTGCGCAGGTAGGTGAGGCCGGCGTCGTCGGGCGTGAACGCGAGGGCCTGCGGCGCGACCATGCCGGGCAGCGGGTAGGCGGCGGCGTCCTCGAGCGGGAGGGGGTTGTCGACGGGGGCCTGGGTCATGGCGGGGTCGGGGGAGGTCGCGGGGGGCGTGTTGGAGGCAGCTGCGCGGGCGGAGGGGGCCGGGTCCGCGGGCCGGGGCGGCGGGCAGGCGAGCGCGGCGAGGCACAGGAGCGGGACGATCGCGGCGCGGAACATCGCGCGCGGGAGGATCGCAACTGTGGGGTTCGCTGTCCACGCCGCGGCGGCGGGCGGGCGCGGCGGCGGGCTCGCGGCCGGGCGCGTCCGGGACGGCCCGGGAGGCCCCGGGAACGGCCCAGGAGGCGCCGCAGATGGCCCGGGAGGGCGCTTGCTTCGTCGCGGGAAGTCGGCCATATAAGCGCACCCATGGCCAGCCTCGCCGAGATCCTCACCCAGACCGAGCTTCGTCCCCAGGTCGTGCGCGCCTGCGCCGAGCTCATCGACGCCGAGGTCCAGAGCAAGACGGGCTTCTCCGGCCTCGCGGTCAAGGCCGGCTACAAGCTGGTCAAGGCGATCAAGCCGAGCATGGTCCCCGACGTCGTCGACAAGCTGCTGCCCGAGTTCGCCGAGGCGATGCAGCCGATGTTCGTCGAGGTCGAGCGCAAGGCCGCCGAGACCCGACGCGCGCGCGGCGAGGTGTTCCGCGAGCTGATGCCGAGCGACCCGCAGCGCGTCGCGGCGGCGCTGCTCACCGTGACCGACCGGCGCGCGGAGAAGGCCAGCGGCGCGCTCAAGAAGACGTACGCGCGCCTGCGCGACACGGCGAGCGACCACGTCCAGGCGGCGGTGCCGGGGCTGGTTCGGACGCTCGCTCCGTTCGTGTAGTCGGGTGGGTCCGCGGCTCAGGCCTTGTAATAATCGGCCATGATCTCGGCGGACCACGGTGGTTGACGTACCGGGCCCCGCGGGCCGAACTCCGCGAGCCAGGGCTTGATATCGAGGACGGGGGAGCCGTCGACCGCGTCCAGGGCGCGGACGTGGACGTGGAGGCCGTCGACGCGCAGCAGCTCGCAGCGCGAGACGGCGAGGCGGTTGGGGCGGCCCTTCGCGCGCTGGGCGAAGATGCCGACCGGCGCGAGGTCGTCGCGGCCGCGCGGGGTCCGGGCGCCGCGGACGATCTTCGCGTCGGCGACCAGGTGCATGAGGAAGATGACCTCGATGTGCGAGAACTCGGCGAGTCCGGCGAGCGCGTCGACCTCGAATTGTGCGGGGTCGAGGGCGATCACCGATTCGACGGCGCCCCAGAAGTCGTCGCGGACGTCGGCGCGGACGGTGTGGACGCGGCCTATCGGGCGCAGCAGCACGGGGGCGAGGACGTCGGGCTCGTCGGACATGACGGCATCGTAGCCGAGCGCGCGTCGCGGCGGGTCACGGCTGTTCGATCGCGAAGATCCACTCGAACTCGGGCAGGCCGCCGCACTCGACCGGGAAGAACGCGCGCACCAGGCCGAGCTGGCCGGTCGACTTGGCGCCCTCGATCTCGCCGAGCGGCAGGCCCATCACGCCCTGCTCGGACTCCAGCGGCGCGAGCTTCAGCGGCTCCTGGGCGACCTTGATGGTGAAGTCGAGGATCCGCGAGCCGGGGTCCTCGCGGCAGCAGTCGGACTCGCAGTCGCAGGCGACCGGGCCCGGGCCCGCGGCGGCGGCGGCCAGCTCGAAGTCGCCGACGGCGTCGGCGACCGGCAGCGCGTGGGTCCGGCGAAACAGCAGGGTCGGCGCGACCGCGAGCGCGCTGTCCGTGAGCTCGAGCAGGGCGATCGTCGAGGCCTCGCACATGCCGGGCGCGGCCGGGGCAGGGCGGTCCCACGTGACCTGCAGCTGCGCGCAGGTGCCGTCCGCCAGCGCGCTGACGGGGCCGCCCCACGGGTCGGGCACGTTCATGCCCAGCGTCACCGTGTCGGTCGGGTCGCACACGCCGCAGGCGTCGTCGGTGCAGCGGTCGAACACATAGCCGCCGCCGTTGAAGCCGCCGGCGGTGCGCAGCGGCGAGAACACCTCGACCTTGCCGCACGGCCGCACGGTCAGGTCCTCGATCGCGCCGCCGCCGACGCTCGCCGCCAGCGACACCTGCGAGCCGGCGGGCGCGTAGGGGCACAGCGGGAAGGTCAGGCCGGTCGTGCCGTCCGACGACCCGTCGTCGGCGCCCGAGCTGCCGGGGCCATCGGTGGCCGGGGTCGGGCCGGTGGTGTCGCTGCCGGTCGAGGTCGAGTCGTCGGTCGAGGGATCGCCGGTGGTCGGCCCGGGCGGCGCGTCGCCGGTGCTCGAGCTGCCGCTGTCGGTGTGGGTCGCGGCGCCGGCGTCGAACTCGGGGTTGCCCTGCAGGCACGCGGACAGGAGCAGCGGCGCGTGGAGGAGGACAGCGAGTGTGGAGATATGGCTGGGGCGGGGCATGGCGGGAGGATCCGCCCAACGCCTGCTCCGTGCCGGATCATTCCTCGCATTCGCGTCGTTGATGATGCAAGGGGAAACGGTGTCGATACGATCGCCGTATGTACGTCGTTACCGACGCGGCTGGTTTCGCCGATCAGCCGACGCGACCGGCGAGGTTGGCGAGCACGACGACGAGCTCGGTCGGGTCGAGCGGCTTGGGCACGTGCATCTGGAACCCGGCGATCAGCGCCCGCGTGCGGTCCTCCATGCGGGCGAAGGCCGTCAGCGCGAGCGCGGGGGTCTTGCCGCCCGCGTCGGGCGCGAGCGCCCGGACCCGGCGGATCAGCGCGTAGCCGTCCTCGCCCGGCATGCCGATGTCGGACACGAGGACGTCGGGCCGCTCCTTCTGCAGCACCGCGAGCGCCTCGTCGGCGTTCGTGGCGAACAGGACCTCCGCCCTGCAGCTGGTCAGCACGGCGCCGAGCAGCTCGCGCACGTCGGGCTCGTCGTCGACCACGAGCACGCGCAGGCCGGCGATCTCCGGCGGGCACGTGAAGCCGTCGGCCGCGGCCTCGACGCCCGGCGCGAGCTCGGGCTCGCGGACCCGCAGCGGCCCGAGCGGCAGGCGCACGATGAAGGTCGCGCCGCGGCCCTCGCCCTCGCTGTGGGCCTCGATCGTGCCGCCGTGCAGCTCGACGAGGTGGCGCGTGATCGCCAGGCCGATGCCGAGCCCGCCGTGCTTGCGCGTCAGCTCGGCGTCGGCCTGGCGAAACAGCTCGAAGACGTGGCGCAGGAACCCGGGCGGGATGCCCTGGCCGGTGTCGCTGACGGTGACCTCGGCGGACGACTCGACGCGGCGCAGGCGGAGCTTGACCGAGCCGCCCCCGGGCGTGAACTTCACGGCGTTGGTCAGCAGGTTCCAGACCACCTGCTGCAGGCGGTCGGGGTCGGCGACGATCGGCCCGGCGTTGGTCGCGAGCACCCGGGTCAGGCGCACGCTGCGGGCCTCGGCGGCGGGCACCACGGCCTGGTACGCGGCCTCGATCGGGTCGATCGGGTCGATCGCGCGCGCGTCGAGGCGCAGCTTGCCGCTGATGATCCGCGAGATGTCGAGCAGGTCCTCGATCAGCTGGGTCTGGGCCCGCGCGCTGCGCTCGATCGTCTCGAGGCCGCGATGGCGCCGCTCGTCGTCGAGCTGGTCGGAGCGCAGCATCCGCGTCCACCCGAGGATCGCCGTCAGCGGGGTCCGCAGCTCGTGCGAGACGGTGGCGAGGAACTGATCCTTGGCGCGGTTGGCCTCCTGCGCCTCGCGGTACAGCCGCGCGTTCTCGACCGCGGCGCCGGCCCGCGTCGCCAGGTCCTCGGCGACCCGCAGGTCCGCCGGGCCGAAGCGCCGATCGTCGCGCGCGCTGCCGAGGACGATCGCGCCGAGCGGCCGCCCGCGCCCGGGGATCGGCGCGCAGATGCATGAGCACGCGCCGAGCTCGCGCAGCAGCCGGCTGCGCGGGTCGTCGTCGTCGGCGGGCCGCAGGTCCTCGAGCAGCGCCGGGACGCCGGAGCGCAGCGCCTGCGCCGCGCAGCCCGGCGTGTCCTGGCGGTCCGCCTCGCAGGCGCCGAGCGCGAGCAGCCGGGGCACCTGCGCCGGGTCCGCGTGCGAGGCGGCGAGCCGCTGCACCGAGCCGTCCGCGCCGAGCAGGTCGATCGCGCAGTAGTCGGCGATGCGCGGCACGGCGAGCCGCGCGACCTCCGTCAGGGTCGCGCGGTGATCGTGCGAGCCGGCGAGCACGGCGGTGGCCTCGGCGAGGAATCGATACTGCTGCTCGCGCGCCTCGGCCGCGGCGTGCAGCCGGGCGTTGTCGAGGGCGAGGCCGGTCTGCGTCGCGACCGCGGCCATCAGCTGCTCGTCGTGGGCCGTGAACACGTCGGGCTCGGCGTGGCCGAAGAACAGCCCGCCGAGCACCTCGCCCCCGCGCGAGAACACCGGCACCGCGAGGTAGCTGCGGACCGGCAGGTGACCCGGCGGCATGCCGTGGTGCGGCGCGCTGCGGCCGTAGCGGGGGTCCTTCGTGACGTCGGCGAGGCGGAGGATCTCGGTGCCGTGGAAGGTCGGCCGGAACACGTCGGTGTTGCGCGGCATCGCAAAGCCCGCGAACGCCGAGCGCGGCGCGCCCGACAGCGTGTACAGCATGTAGCTCTCGCCGCCGGGGCGGACGACGTTGTAGAAGAACGCGCCGAATTGGGCCCGACACAGCGCGGTCGCCTCGTCGGTGATGCGCTGGATGAGCCGGTCCGGATCGAGCTCCGCGAGCGCCGCGCCGATCCGCTGCAACATGGCGATCGCGGACGTGTCGCGGCGGGCCACGGGGTCGACGTCGGTCGTCACGGCGGGCCCAAGGCTGCGTGCGCCGGCCGCCCCGGGCCATCTTTCATTCCGCAGACGACGCCGCGGCGCCGCGTCGCCCCGCCACGGACCGCGCCGGCGACCCGGACGCCGACTGCGCTGCCGCGTGTGCGCAGCCGACGCAAAAGCGCCCGCGCGTCGGGCCTTGCGTGGCGCGTGCAGGCCAGCGAGCATCGTGCGCTCGCTTGGTCCTGCTGACCTCCATCGTCCTCGCGCTGGCGGCCGTGGCCGCGTCGCCATCGGGCGTGCCGCGCCCGGCGGCCCCGTCGACCGGCGCGCCCGCGCTCCTGCGCCTGTCGGGCCCCGGCGGCGTGCCGCGGGCCGCCGCGCCGGCGAGCGGGGCCCCGACGCCGCTGCAGATCGACCCCGACATCGAGGATCCCGACGACGCGCCCGAGGCCCGCTACACGCCGCTGCCGGAGACCGGCTTCGACCCGCTGTCGGTGTTTCGCGAGTCACGCATGCCGCGGACGCCCGACCCGTCGAAGCCCCGGCGCAAGCGCAAGCGCGACCCGAGCCACCGGTTCTTGCCGCTGCCGCACGTCAGCTCGCAGCCGGCGACCGGCCTGACGCTCGGCGGCTCGCTGAATTATTCGTACCGCAAGCCGGGCGAGCAGTTCAACCGCGCCTACGGCGTCGCGTGGTCGCGGGTGTCGACGCGCGGCGTGCAGGACCACATCCTCAGCGCCCGCCTGCGCGACATCCTCGGCCGCAAGGAGATCTTCCAGTTCGGCATCTGGATCTCGCTCGACCCGGTGTTCCCGTTCTACGGCGTCAACAACCACAAGGACCTCCGCGGCACCGACCTCTCCGGCCCCTACAACCGCATGCGCATGGACAACTACGGCGGCTGGCTGACCTACGAGCACCCGCTGTGGCAGCTCCACCGCCCCGGGCGCCCGGTCGGCACGCTGCGCCATTACTCCGGCGTTTTCTATTACATCGACGTGGTCCACGGATACCCCGGCAGCCGCCTGCCGACCGAGATCCCACAATACCGCGAGGTCACCCGCCGCGGCACGCTGCGCGGCGGCGTCAGCTGGGACAGCCGCGACAACGACTGGAGCCCCAACGAGGGCAGCCTCATCGACGTCACCGTCGACGCCACCGGCGTCTACACCGGCTCGACCTCCAACTGGGGCCGCCTCCACGCGTCCGTCCGCCACTACTGGTCGCTCGGCGACTCCGGCATGGTCCTCGCCCACCGCGTGACCTTCGACGGCCTCGCCGGCAAGGCCCCGCTGATGGCCATGGGCGAGTTCGGCGGCCTGTTCCCGATGGACGCCTACGGCGGCGCCTTCGTCGGCCGCGGCTTCTCCCGCCGCCGCTTCATCGGCAACTACAAGGCCACCGCCGGCCTCGAGCTGCGCTTCAAGCCGCTCGAGCGCCGCCTCGGCCGCCACCACATCGGCCTCGGCTTCGAGAGCTTCCTCGAGGTCGGCCTGGTCTCGATGCGCCTCGCCGAGCTGTTCAACCACGCGTACCTCAGCGGCGGGCCGGGGCTGCTGCTGATCTGGGACCGCTTCGTGGTGTTTCGCGTCGAGACCGGGTTCAGCCGCGAGGGCAGCGCGATCTATCTGCAGAGCGAGCACGCGTTCTGAGGCGCCCGCGGTGTTCGGCACGCGCGCGGCTCGGAGATCTCGGCCGCCCGGCTTTCATGCTATCGATCGCCGCATGTCGGACACCCCGCAGCGCCTCACCCTCGAGACCCGCGAGCACGTGCTGCTCATCGGCCTCCACCGCGCCGAGAAGCGCAACGCCTTCGACCTCCGCATGCTCCGCGAGCTGGCGGAGGCGATCACCCGCTTCGAGGACGACCCGGAGCTGCGCTGCGCGCTGCTGTTCGGCCACGGCGAGCACTTCACGGCCGGCCTCGACCTCGCCGAGGTCGGCCCCGCGGTCGCCGGCGGCGAGCCGCTGTTCCCGGCCGGCGCCGTCGACCCGCTCGGCCTGTACGGCCGCGTGCGCAGCAAGCCGCTGGTCGTCGCGGTCCAGGGCTGGTGCCTGACGATCGGCATCGAGCTCGCGCTCGCGGCCGACATCCGCGTCGCCGCCCGCGACACGCGCTTCGGGCAGATCGAGATCAAGCGCGGGATCTTCCCGTTCGGCGGCGCGACCCTGCGGCTGCCCCAGGTCGCCGGGTGGGGCAACGCCATGCGCTACCTCCTGACCGGCGACACCTTCGACGCCGCCGAGGCGCTGCGCATCGGCCTCGTCCAGGAGCTCACCGAGCCCGGCGCCCAGCTCGAGCGCGCCGCAGCGATCGCGCAGACGATCGCCCGCCAGGCCCCGCTCGGCGTCCAGGCCACCCTCCGCACCGCCCGCGCCACCGTCGAGCACGGCCCCGCCGCGGCGCTCGCGACGATGCTCGCCGACGTTCGAACCATCATGGCCAGCGACGACGCCCGCGAGGGCCTGCTGTCGTTCGTCGAGCGCCGCGAGGCCCGCTTCACCGGCAAGTGATACGCCCGGCCGCGGCGCCGCCACCGGCCCACGCGCACCCGCGAGCGCGGCCGACCGGCGAGCCCGCGGTCACGCGCGAGCGCGGCGCTGCGACGCGCCCCGGCGAGCACGAGCCGCGCCGATCGTGCGACGCGCTCGCCGCCCCCCGCGCGCGGCGATCGCCCTATACTCGCGCCTCGGGGCGAGGAGGGACGGGGGACGATGTTGACGATCCGCGGGCCACAGCTGTCCGACCTGCACGCGCAGTCGCTGCGCCGCTTCGAGGAGGACCTCGTCGAGCACGTGCGGCGTCACTTCACGAACCACATGCGGACCCTCGGCGAGCCGCAGATCCGGCGCGTCGTCGCCTACGCGCTCGAGCGCGGCCGCGGCCACGGCTTCACCAGCGAGCGCAACCTGTGCCTGTACCTGAGCCTGATGCTGATGCTCGGCGGCCACTTCGACGTCGACGTGCGGCTCCCGTGGGCCGCGCAGATCCTCGCCGAGCCCGCGGTGCCGACGCTGCGCATCGACCGGCTCACCAACGAGGCGATGGACTACCTCGACCGGGTCGCCGGCGCCGACGACCACGACATCGACCAGGCCCTCGTGTCCGTGCGCGCGACGCTGCCGGTGCTGCTCGCCGAGCACCACACGCTCGCGGGCCCGTGGGAGATGCGCGGCGAGGTCCAGCTGCGCCGGCTGTTCCCGCGCAACTTCGGCGCGCTCCCGACGGCGGCGCTGCACGGCATCATCGCCGCGGCGAGGGCCGGGTCGGACCGCCACGGCGTCGTCGCCCCGCGCGGCGCGGCGGTCTACCTCGCGTGCGTGGCGATGCTCGGCAGCGCCTTCGACAGCGACCCGCTGCTGCCGTGGGCCGCCGCGGCGCTGGCGACCGACGCGGGCCCCGAGGGCGCGGACCGGGCGGAGCGGCTGTACGTCGAGGCGATGGCGTGGATCGACCGCTGGCTCGCGCGCCCGGCCGCGGAGGAGCGCGCCCATGGCTAACCGCCGCGACGCCGTCGAGGCCGCCCGCGCGCGCCCGGACGCGCCGCCGTGCGCGACGCGGACGTGCGCCGAGCCGTGCCTGACCGCCGACCTGCCGCCGCGCGAGGTCAACCTGGCGATCAGCGAGACGATCAGCAACGCGCCGACCGCCTACGCCGCGTGGAACGGCACCTACGGGTGGCAGTCGAAGTACACGCTGACGGTGCGCCGCTCGACCTGCACGGTGCTGATCACGATGAAGCTCAAGATCAACGGCACGATCACCGACGCGCAGAAGGCCGCGTGGAAGTCGGCGATCGAGGCGCGGTGGAACAACAAGGTCAAGTTCGTGTGCCCCGACGGCGGCTGCCCCGGCGCCTGCGCGGCCGGCTACCCGGTCTCCGTCGAGGTCGTGTACGTCACCTCCGGCGAGCACTACGTGGTCAACGCGCACACGCCGGGCGCGGACGCCAGCGGCCGCGCCGGCCTCGGCGGCACGATCAGCATGACCGGCTGGGGCGTCAACGACACCGTCGACGTGACCCACGAATTCGGCCACATGCTCGGCGCCCCCGAGGAATACTTCACGACCAACGGCACCGACCACACCCACGGCGGCACCACGGCGGGCTTTCGCGACGCCGCCGGCGGCAACATGAACAACCCCGCGAACGACCCCCTGCCGCGCAACTACGACCTCATCGCCGGACAGGCCGCCCTCGCCATGGGCCGCCGCGCGAGTTGCACTTCCCAGGCCAGATGACGCCCCCATGACGACCGCCGACCCAGCCGACCAGCCCCTCCAGGCGACCGCCACCATCCCGAACGTCCAGACGGTCGACCCCAACGACCTCGAGCTGCACGTGACGATCACGAACACCTCGGCGCGCCCGCTCCGCTTCAACGCGCTGCACCTGCCCTATACGACCATCATGATGCGCGTCGTCTACCCCGACGGCACCCGCGTCGCCCCGGGCCCGCCGCCGCTCCCGCCGCGCGACGACGGCGAGGTCGGCCGCGTCACCCTCGCGCCCGGCGACCGGCTCCAATACCTGTACCGCGGCGGCGACTGCTTCTCCTCCCGCCTCACCCCCGGCCACTACCGCGTCCGCTTCGAACACGAGAACGCCGACGACCACCACGGCGACTGGACCGGCCGCCTCGAGACCCCCTGGATCCCCTTCGAAGTCCTGGCGCCCTGAAAATTGCCATCCACTGTAGTGTCTGAAGATCTAGTATGCGGGTGCTCGACCGCGCGCGCCAGCGCGAGCCGGGAGCGCCGGGAAGCCGGGGGGGACGGGGGCCGGGCGTGCCCGGCCACCCGGGCCCTTGACTCCGGTTTCCATTAATCTGATAAAAAACTTCAGTATGCCGAACTTCAAGGAGCCGGCGCTGGAGACGCACGCGGACTGGTTGCGGGTCCCGCTCGGCGCGGGCGAGCACGCCGATTTTCACCATCGCTGGCTCCGCCACAACTGCGACCGCGAGCGCCACCCGCAGACCGGCGAGCGCACGCTGTGCTCGTCGGAGCTGCCCGACGACGTCCGGCCGCGCGACGTCCGACTCGTCGACGACGCGCTCGAGATCGTGTGGGCGCCCGACGGTCACGCGAGTCGCTACGCGCTCGGCTGGCTGCGCGCGCACGCCTACGCGCCCGGACGCGTCGCGCCGGAGCCGCCGTCCGGCGACCTCGAGCGGATCCTCGTCCACGCCGGCGATCGCTGCCTCGCCGAGGTCGTGGGCGAGGCGCTCGCGCGGGTGCGGACGCACGGGGCCGCGGTCGTGCGGGGCGGGGCGGGGGCCGGGGCGCCGGAGGACGCGACCGAGGCGATCGTCGCCGCCTTCGAGGCCGCCGGGCTGCGCGTGATCGGGACGCACTTCGGGCGCATCGAGGACCTGCGGACCGACAACACGACGAATACCAACACCGACCAGCTCGGATACACCGACGCGCCGATCCAGCTCCACACCGATCAGCCGTTCCTCGAGCGGCCGCCGCGTTATCAGCTGTTGCAGGGCGTGCGCGTCGCCGATATCGGGGGCGACAGCCTGCTCGCCGACGCCCGCGCCGCGTTTCGCTGGCTCGAGGCCGACGATGCCCACGCCGCCGACCTGCTCGCCAGCGTGCCCGTCCGCTTCCATCGCAAGCAGCGCAGCTTCGAACGCGTCGTCGTCGCGCCGCTGGTCGCACGGCGCGGTGACGACGACTTCCTGGTCCGCAGCTCGTACTTCACGCTCGCGCCGCACGACCTGCCGTTCGCGCGGATGCTCGACTTCTATCGCGCGCACGACGGCTTCATCCGGCTGCTGCGCGACCCCCGGCACCACCGTCGCGTGCGGCTGGGGCCCGGCGACTGGCTGCTGTACGACAATCATCGCACCCTGCACGGGCGCACCGGGTTCACCGGGGCGCGCTGGGTGCGGGGGATCTACTTCGATACTGAGGCGCGCATCGACGAGTCCGGCAAGACGACCGCGGCGTCCTCGAGCGACCCCTCCGCCGACGCGACCGGCGCGTGAGACCCACCCGCGTGCGCGACGTACAGATCGTTGAGGAAGGCGATCAACGCCGACTCGCGGGCGGCCGCCGGCAGCGCGTTGAGCAGCGCGTTGATGCCGGCCATCCGGTCCGGGAGCTGGCCGTCGCGCACGCCCGCGAGCGCGAGCGCCTGCGCGAAGCTCTCGTCGGACATCGCGTTGAAGTCCATCGCCGCGGCCGCCTGCAGCAGCATCGCCAGCGCGGGGTCGTCCTGGGCCACGACGGCGTCCTGGACCGCCGCGCGCAGGTCGTCGAGGAAGCGCGCCGTGACCGGCAGGTGGCCCGCGGAGATCGTCAGGTGCAGGCTCGCGGGCGCGCCGAGGCCCTCGAGCTGGGGCTGGACCAGCCAGCCGCGGGCCTTCATCGCGTCGGCGATCGCAAACACGGCGATCGGCCCGGCGTCGGCCGTGAACGCGACCAGGCTCATCTCCGGCTCGCCGAGCACGCGCAGCCCGGCGACCTCGCGCAGGCCGGCGACGATCGTGCGGGTCGCCTCGAGCGTGCGGCGCGCGAGCTCGAGGTATCCGTCGTCGCCGAGCGCGTGCAGCAGCGCCCACGCGGCCGCGAGCGGCCCGCCCGACTTGGTGCTCTGCACCGTCGCGTTGACGACCGCGTAGCCGGTCCAGCCGGCGCAGGCATAGAGCTGATGCCGGCGCAATTGCTTGTCGCGGTACACGATCACCGACGCGCCCTTGGGCGCGTAGCCGTACTTGTGCAGGTCCATCGATACCGATGTGACGCCCGGCACCGACAGGTCGAAGGCCGGCACCGGCGCGCCGAGGCGGCGAAAGTACGGCAGCAGGAACCCGCCGATGCACGCGTCGACGTGGAACAACACGCCGCGGCCCTGCGCGATGCGCCCGATCTCCGCGATGGGGTCGATGACGCCGTGCGCGTAGCTGGCCGCCGAGGCCGCGATCAAGATTGTATCGTCGGTCAGCGCCGCCTGGATCGCCGCGGGGTCGGCCTTGAAGGTCTGCGGGTCGACGCCGACCGGCACGACCTCGACCCCGAGGTAATGCGCCGCCTTGTGCAGCGACGCGTGGGCGGTCACCGGCACGATCATCTGCGGCCGCGTCACCGCCGGCCGGTGCACCCGCGCCCACTCGCGCGCCGTCTTGACCGCGAGGATCAGGCTCTCGGTCCCGCCGCTGGTGAAGCTGCCCGCCGCCTCCGTCCCGCCGCCGAGGTGCTCGACGCAGAACCCGAGGATCTGGTTCTCCATCCGCAGCAGGCTCGGGAACGCGGTCGGGTCGAGGCCGTTCGCGCCGAGGAACATCTTGTACGCGTCGGCCGCGAGCGCCGTCGCCTCGCGCTCGCCGGAGTCGTACACGTACGCGAACGCGGCCCCGCCCTCGGTGGCGAGGTCGTAATCCTTCATCTCGGTCAGGGCAGCGAAGATCTGGTCGCGGGACCAGCCGGTCTGGGGCAGCGTCGTCATGTTGGTCTCGTCTCGGTTCGGGCGGGTCGAAGTGGACGGGTCGAAGTGGAGGGGTTCGACGTGGTGAATCAGCAGCGGCAAGCTCAGCGCCGCGAGCACGGCCGGCAGCGCCGCGGTGGCGATCTGAACCCCGAGCAGCGCCGCCTCGGGCTGCGCGACGACCTCGCCCGCGCGGCGCTCGAGGAAGCCGGTCGCCGCGAGCACGCCGCTGACCAGCCACGCGCCGAGCGCGAAGCCGGCCTTCTCGCCGACGAACCACAGCGCCGTGAAGATGCCCTCGCGGCGCAGCCCGGTCGCGCGCGCGTCGGCGTCGATCAACTCCGGCAACATCGCGAACGGGAACACCTGCAGCCCGGCGAAGCCGACCCCGAGCAGCCCGACCTGGGCGCCGACGCGCCACAGCGGGCCGGGCCCGACGGTCAGCAGGCTCGCGGACATGACCGCGAAGATCAGCGCGGCGGCGATGTACGCGACGCGCTTGCCGTGCCGCCGCGAGACCGCGAGCCACAACGGCATGGTCACGATCGCCGGGCCGACCAGGCACACGAACAGCACCGTCACCGCGTCGTTGCCGGCGCCGAGGGTGTAGCGCACGAAGTACGGCACCGCCGCGAGCACCGAGCCGAGCGCGACGCACTGCAGCGCGTACGCGGCGAGCAGCGTGCGAAAGCCGGGGCTGGCGAGGACCGCGGCGAGCTGCGTGCGCAGCCCGAGCGCGTGGTCGACGGCCAGCGTCTGCGGCGCGCGGCGGGTGCCGAGGAACGCGACGAGCATCGCCGCCATCGTGACCAGCGCGAGGACCACGGCCATGCGCGCGTAGCCGGCCGCACCGCCGCCGCCGCCCTCGATCAGCGCCGGCGCGAGCGCCCCGCCGGCGAGGATGCCGACGGTCAGGAACGCCATGCGATAGCCGACGAGCGTGGTGCGCTCGTGGTAGTCGCCGGTGATCTCCGCGGGCATCGCCGCGTACGGGACCTGAAACAGGGTGAACGCGGTGGTGGCGAGGCAGAACGCGACGAGCACCCACGCGAACGCGAGCCGCGGGTCGCCGGTCGGGGCCGAGAACAGCGCGATGAAGCAGACCGGCAGCGTCAGCGCCCCGGCGAGCAGGAACGGCCGCCGTCGCCCCCAGCGCGTGCGCGTGCGGTCCGACCACGCGCCGACGATCGGGTCGCTGACGATGTCGACGAGCCGCGGGACCAGCACCGCGATCCCGGCGAGCGCGGCCGGGACCGCGAGCGTATCGGTGAGATAGAACAGCAGCAGCAGCCCGGGGATCGTGCTGAACACGCCGCTGCCGATCGACCCCGCCCCGTAGGCGAGGCAGAGGGCGCGGCGCAGCGGCGGACCAGGCACGCGGCCACCCTACCACGACCGCCGCCCATGTCATCCGCGACCTCCGCATCATCCATGCACAGGACCTCGAGTCTCGTCGCCCGCGGCCTCGCCGCGCTGGTGCTCGCGCTGCTGTGCCTGACCAGCGCCGCCGCCGCTGCGAAGAAGATCGACGGACCGCCGAAGCCGGACCGCCTCGAGTTCGGCGTGCTCCCGGCGATCAACTACGACAGCGACCTCGGCTTCGGCTTCGGCGCGATCGCCAGCGTCGCCCGCTTCGCGCCCGGCTACCGCCCCTACAAGTGGCGCCTCGAGCTGCTGCTGCAAGCGACCGTCAAGCGCGCGGCCAACCGAGGCGCCGAATTCCCGTTCCACGACGATTACCTCAACATGGACTTCCCCGGCCTCGCCGGCGGCCGGCTGCGCCTCACGGCCCGCGTCGGCTTTCGCAAGTTCGCCAACACCGGCTATTACGGGTTCGGCAACGACTCAAAGGCGCAGCCCCCCGACCCCGAGCTCGACCCGGCGCGCCGCTTCCACAAGTTCGACCACATCTATCCGCTGCTGCAGGCCAACGCCCGCGTCCAGCTGTGGGACCGCTCGACGCCGGAGGCCCGCCGCCGCATCGAGGCGCTCGTCGGCGTCAACGCGACCTACAACATCGTGCGCCCGTACGAGCACAGCAAGCTCGCGCAGGACATCGCGGCGCTGGACGACGGCACGCAGGACGCGCAGACCCTCGGGAATTTGTTGCGCGGCACCGACCCGCACATGCTGCTGGTGTTCAACCTCGGGCTGCTGTTCGACACCCGCGACCACGAGTACACGCCGACGCGCGGGACCTTCACGGAGCTGTCGGTGCGCAGCTCGCCGGGGGTCCAGCAGGACCTGCGCTACGCGGCGCTGACGCTGAGCAGCGCGTGGTACAAGTCGCTGGTCGGCGAGTGGCTGTCGTTCGCGGCGCGCGGGGCGGTCGACGCGATCCTCGGCGACGCGCCCTTCTACGAGCTGACGCGCTTCGGCGCCCTGATGCCGCGCGACGGCCCCGGCGGCGGGTGGTCCCTGCGCGGGGTCCCGCGCCAGCGCTACAGCGGCAAGCTGAAGATCATCCACAACCTCGAGCTGCGCAGCCTGTTCTGGCGGTTCGCGATCCGCAAGCAGCGCTTCGTCGTCGGCGCCGTCGCGTTCGTCGACGCCGCGCGCGTGTGGGCCGACCTGCACCGCACCGAGCTCGGCGGCGAGAGCATCGACGGCGGCACGTTCAAGGTCGGCACCGGCGGCGGCCTGCGCGTGCGCTGGGGCGAGACCTTTTTGGTCCGCTTCGACGGTGCCTACTCGCCGACCGAGGGGACCCCCGGGTTCTACGTCGACGTCGGCCACGTCTTTTAGAGCGCTTGCGCGCCCACCTGTGCCCGGGCTGTGCGCGGGCCCCCGGGGGCGGAGGGCCCGTATAGCGCGACCCGGCGACCGCCCGTATGGTGCCGACATGGCCATCAAGTCCGTCCCCCCGGGCCTCGACCCATCGCGCGCGCGTCCTGCCATCCCGCGCCCCGGCGGACCGCGCCCCGCCAGCCGCCTGGTCGCTCGCCTCGACTCGCCGACGCTGCCCGAGCTCGAGCCGGAGATCGTGCCCGACGACCTGCGCGCCGCGGCGGTCCTCTACTACGCCGCGCAGCTCGACCGGCTGCACCTGTTCACCGTCGCCGACCGCGTCGTCCGCATGTTTCAGGACGGTCTGCTGGCGGTCCCGCCCGGCGAGCTCATCCTCGCCTACGCGCAGACCGCAGCCTCGCGACCGGACGCGGAGGAGCGGGCCGCGACCTGCGCACGCGCGGTCGGCCAGGGCCCCGGCGCCTCGCGCAGCGACGCCAACCGCGACGCGCCCGCGCTGCTCGACCTGTGGCTGTCGGCCACCGCCGCGCTGCCGCCCGAGCCCGAGGCCGCCGCCGCGTCCGCCCGCGCGCTCGCGGCCAACCTCTCGCGCCGCCACAGCCCGCTCGTCCGCGAGATCCACGAGCACCTGACCGCGGCCGTCGAGCTGCTGAGCGACCCGGGCGTGCTGCTCGCGTTCGAGGCCCGCGACATGTGGCACGTCGTCGAGCGCATCTCGTCGCAGTACCTCGCGCAGCCGGTCGACGTCGCCCGCCTGCGCAGCCGCGCCGTCACCGGCACCGCCGCGCTCGAGTGGCTCGCCGACCACGCCGCGGTCGCCGACTGGACCCCCGACGAGCCGCTGATCCACCTCGCGGGCAGCTGGCTCGCCGTCAACCCATGAAGTGGCGAGCCGGTGGCGACCGGCTCATGGCGCGAGCAGGACGGTGACCGTCGCGCTGTTCGGGTCGCCGACGACGAGGTCGACGTGCGTGTCGCCGTTCAGGTCGCCGGCGACGAGCAGGTCCCGCGTCGTCGGTGCCGGGATCGCGACGACGCGCTCGCACGAGAACCCGCCCCCGGCGTCGCCGAGCACCTGCAGCACGCGGGCCTCGCCGGTGGTCGCCAGGATGTCGTCGCCCTGCGGCGCGTCGAGGTCGAACAGCGTGGCGCCGACGATCGGCAGGCTGGTGAAGAAGAGCACCGGATCGGCGAACGCCGTCGGCGGGTCGACGCCGGCGAGCACCGCGATCTCGCCGCGGTCGTCGACGGTGCGTGTGAGTATCAGCGATCGCTTGTGGGTGATCAGGTCGATGTCGCCGGCCAGCGTGGCGCTTTGCGCGACCCCGGTGTCGATCGAGAGCTGCAGCTCGAGCTGGCCGTCGACGCCGACCCACACGCCGACGCCGGTGCCGCCGAGGTTCGATCCGACCAGATCGAGGCGCTCCTCGGGGCCGCCGAGGTCCACGAGGTGGGCGCGCGGGTCGATCGGGTCGGTGGTCAGGACGATCTCGTCGGCGTTGTTGATCTTGCGCAGGCGCACCCCGTCCGCGGTGATCGTGACGATGTCGTTGAAGCTGGTGCCCTCCACGTCGGCGATGAACACCGCGGCCGGCTCCGGGGCGGTCGCCAGCGCCGGCTGCGGGGTGAACACGGCGTCCTGTCCGAACAGCAGGATCAGGCCGCCGGGCATGTCGCGCCGGACGACCGCGAGGTCGTTGTCCGCGTCGTCGTCGAGGTCGCCGGCGGCCAGCGCCAGCGCGGCCGTCGGCTCGCCGACCCCGAAGGCGCCCGCGAGCGTGAAGCCGCCGGCGCCGTCGTTGAGCGCGACCTCGATCTGGGCCACGCCCGGCTGCGCCGCCGCGAGGTCGAGGTCGCCGTCCGCGTCGAGGTCCGCGAGCACGAAGGCCCCGGGCGTCGCGCCGAGCTGCCACTGGCCCAGGGTCATGTCGAGGGTTGGGCACGGCGGCAGCACGTCGGGGATCGGCAGCGGCACGCACTCGCCGAACTCGCAGATGTCGCCGTCCGGGCAGTCGCTGTCGCCGTAACACTCGTAGTAGGTGCCGCAGCGCCAGCGCTGCGCGTCGGGCCGCGCGCCCGCGACCCCGCAGCAGCCGACGGACTCCCTGCACACGCCGGCGTCGCAGTAGCCGCAGTAGAGGTCGTAGCAGTCGCTCGAATCGACGCACCCGGGCGGCGTCGTGGTGGTCGAGGTCGGCTCCGGCGGCTCGCCGGTCGGGTCGGTGTCCGTGCCCGGCCCGCCGCTGCTGTTGTCGGTGCTGTCACCGGTGCTGTCGCTGTCGCTGGTGGTCTGCTGCGGCGCGACGGGCCCGCAAGCGGCCGCGAGGCCGACGATCCCGAGGGTAAGGCGCAAGTCATGCATAGGATCGCAGCGTGACATACGGGCGCAGGCGCAAGCAAGCCGCCCGGGCAGCGCGAGCGCTGTCCGGGCGGTCATGGTGCTCGATCTGATGCTTCGAGCGCCGCGTCAGGACGCGGCTTCTTCTTGCTTCGGCGGGTTGGCCTTGAACGTCCAGGTGAACGTCGCGTCGCCCTGGCGCTGGTCGACGGGGTCGAGGGTGAGGCCGTCGATGGCGCGGACGATGCACTGGCTGAGGGCGTCCGGGGCCTTGGTGCGGGCCGCGTCGACGCCGGCGTCCATGATCTTGCCGGTCTTCTTCTCGACCTTGAACTTGACGACCACGGTGCCGTCGAGGGCGGGGTCGGCCTTGAGCGCGTCGTCGTAGCACGACTTGAGCTGGGCGTTCTTGGTCTCGAGCAGGTTGCGGGTGTCGGCCTTGTAGGTCTCCGCGTCGCGGGCGACGCAGGTGCAGCCGGGGACCACCGCGGAGCCGGCGAGGAGCAGGGTGCTGAGGATCGTGTTGATGCGCATGGCGTGGGGCTCCTTCACTTGGTCTCGGGCTGGGCGGCCTCGGCGGGCGGCGGCTCGGTGGACACGGTGTTGGTGTGCTCCTCGAGGACCTTCTTCTCGCCGGACTTCTCGTTGATCTCGACCTTCTTCTCCGTGACGGTCTGCTCGACGATGTTGAACTCGACGCGGCGGTTCTTCTCGCGGCCCTCCTCCGTCGACTCGTCGGCGATCAGCTTGGTCTCGCCGAAGCCCTTGGCGGTGAACATCTCCTTGGGGAGCTGGCCGTTGGTGACCAGGTAGTTCATGACCGCCTTGGCGCGCTGGTCGGAGAGCTTGAGGTTGTACTTGTCGCTGCCCTCGCCCGACGTGTGGCCCTCGATGGCGATCTTCTTGATGTGCGGGGCCTCCTTGATGACCTTGATGATCTCCTGCATCAGGCTGTCCGACTCGGGCTTGATCGTCGCCTTGTTGAAGTCGAACTGGATCTTCTCGTTGATGACGATCTTGTTGTCCTCGACCACGACGCGCTTGGGCGGCTCGGGCTCGGGCACCGGCTCGGGCTTGGGCGGCGGGGGCGGCGGGGGCAGGGGCGGCGGGTCGCCGATGACGGCGAGGGCGGTCGCGTCCTCGAACACGGTCGGTCCGCAGGCCACGAGCGGGAGCGCCACGGCCAGGGTGAGGAAGATTGTCTGCGTTCGGATCACTGGTTGTCTCCTTGGGTCAGGGGCGGGGGGCGAAGCGTGGCCTCACGGGCCAGCATGTAGCCTGCACCGCGGACGGTGAGCAAGAGCCGCGGGCGGCGCGGGTCGTCTTGCAGCTTGCGACGAAGGCGAGAGATGTGGACATCGATGGATCTGTCGAAGGCCTCCTCTGCTGAGCCGTGGACGACCTCGAGCAACTGTTCGCGGCTGAGGACGGCGCCGACACGCTCGGCGAGGGCATATAGCACGGAAAATTCGCCGCTGGTGAGGGCCAAACGGGCCTCGTGGAGGACCGCGCGCTGGGTCTGCGGCTCGAGCACGAGCCGCCCGACCTGCAACGGCGTGCGCGGGCACCCCCGGCGGGCCTCCAGGCGGCGCAGGATCGCCCGTACGCGCCCCTGCAGCTCGCGCTGGGTGAACGGCCGGACCAGTTGGCCGGCGGCGCCGAGCTCCAGCCAGCGCTCCGGGGCGACCCCGGGCCCGCACAGCAGCAGCACCGGGCAGCGGCCCTCCAGCGCCCGGCACAGCGCCGCGGCCTCCGGATCGTCGATCTGCGCGCTCAGTACGACGATATCGGGGCGGGTGTCCAGCGTCGCCGCCAAACCCCGCCCCGCGTCCGTCTCGACCGCGACCCGCCAGCCCTCCGCGCCCAGCTGCCGCGCCGTGAGCCCGGCGACGCGCGCGTCCGCGTCGATCAGCAAGATCCTGCCAGTGCTGTCATCGGTGAATATCATGGGATGCTCCGTGGCGCGTCGACCCCGACGCCGCCGCGATTATTTCAGTCCCAGCAGCCCCGCAGCGGGCGATTACCGGAGGTTTACAGCCGCTTCGCCGACGCTTACGCGGGCGTTACGATGGCGGCGCCGGGCGGCGATTTTCGTGCGAACCTCGGGCCCGGTGTGTCCCCGCGATCCTGGGCCCTCGCCGCCGCCCGGCCGCCACGAGGCGGCCGGGGCGCCCGCGTCCGCCGACCTCGCGGCCGCCGGGGAGGGGGTGTTCTACACGCCGGCGGCGCTCGCCGGGCAGCTCGTGCGCGCGACGCTGGCCGGGGTGCTGCGCGATCTGCCAGCGGCGGGGCCGGGGGACGGGGAGGACGCGTGGCAGCGGCGCGGCGCGGCGCTGGGGCGGCTGCGCGTGCTCGATCCGGCGTGCGGCGCGGGGGCGCTGCTGCTGGCCGCGCACGACGAGCTGCGCCGCGAGCACGCGCGCGTCGGGCGGGCGATCGCGCGGCTCGGCGGTCGCGTGGACGCGCCGGGCCGCGCGATCGTCCGCGACAACCTCCACGGCGTCGACCTCGACGCGGCCGGCGTCGCGGCGGCCCGGAGCGCGCTGTGGCGGCGGGCAGCGGAGGGCGGCGAGGCGACCGGGCCGGACGCCGTCCATGTGCTGCGGGCCGACAGCGTGATCGGCGACGCCGCGCTCGCGCCGTACGCCTTCGACTGGGAGCGCGGCTGCCTCGCGCGCGAGGGCGCGGGCGACGACGCGGCGCGGGCCCGCTGGCGGGCGCCCTTCGACGTGGTGATCGGCAACCCGCCGTTCGTGCGCCACGAGCTGCTGACCGACCGGCGCGCGCACTGGCGGGCGGCGTATCGCGTGTTCGACGGCAGCGCCGATCTGTACGTATATTTCTTCGAGCGCGCGCTGCAGCGGCTGCGCCCGGGCGGGCGGCTCGGGTTCATCGTCGCCAACAAGTGGCTGCGCGGCGGCTACGCGGCGCCGCTGCGCGAGCTGCTGGCGCGCGAGACGACGATCGAGTCGCTCGTCGACTTCGGCCACGCGCCGCTGTTCGCCGGCGCCGACGCGTTCCCGTGCGTGGTCGTGCTGCGCAAGGCGCCGGCGGGCCCGCGGCACCGGCTGCGCGTGACGCAGTCGGCGCGCGGGACGTCGGGCGCGAAGTATGGTGATTCGCCCTGGCACGCGGTCCCGCAGGCGCGCCTCGGGAGCGCGCCGTGGGACCTCGAGCCCGCCGATGTCCATACATTGCTGCGCAAGATCCGGCGGGCCGGGCCGGCGCTGACCGAGTACGCCGGGGACAAGCCCTATTATGGCGTCAAGACCGGCTGCAACGCGGCGTTCATCGTCGACGACGCGACCCGCGACCGCCTCGTGCGCGAGGACCCGGCGTGCGCGCGAGTCTTGAAAAAGTGCCTGCGGGGGCAGGATCTGGGGCGCTGGGGGGCCGAGTGGGCCGGGCTGTGGCTGATCCTCTCGCGTCGCGGGGCGGACGTCGGACCGGCGGTGCTGCGCCACCTGGAGGGCCATCGCGCGCGGCTCGAGCCGTGTCCGCCGGGGCAGCGCGGGGCGGGGTGGCCGGGGCGCAAGGGCGGCAATTATGAATGGTGGGAGCTCCAGGACCCGGTCGAATATCACGGTTTGTTCGCGCGGCCGAAGATCGTGTATCAGGAGATCCAGTACCACCCGGCGTATGCGATCGACCGCGACGGCCATTTTTTGAACAACAAGGGGTTCATGATCCCGGGCGAGGATTTGTGGCTGCTCGCCGTGCTCAACTCGCCGCTGATGTGGTGGCACAACTGGCGTCACCTCGTGCACTTGAAAGACGAGGCGCTGTGTCCGGCGGGCGACAGGGTCGCCGCGCTGCCGATCGCACTGCCGTCGCCAGTGCAGCGCGACGCGATCGCGGCGGCCGTGCCGAGGATCGAGGGGCTCGTGCGCGCGGAGCGGGACGGTCGCGCCGCGGTGAGCGAGGCGTTGATGCGGCTCGATGTCGTTGCGCCGGGGCGGCTCGTCGACGTCGCCACGCTGAGTCGTGACGCGCTGGTCGAAGGGGTCGCGCGTCGTCGCGGGGCCCGGCGCCCGCTGCTGCCGGGCGAGGTCGCGGCGCTGGGCACCTTGCACGCGCGCGAGGCCGCGGCGGCGCGGGAGCGTCAGGCGCAGATCGCCGCGCTCGAGCGAACGATCGCCGCGCACGTGCACGGGGCGTACGGGCTCACGGCGGGCGACGAGGCGCTGCTGTGGGCGACCGCGCCGCCGCGCATGCCGTGGCGACCCGAAGAATGACGAGCGTCGCGCACGAGCAGCAGCGTCAGCGCCAGCGCGCGCACGTCGTCGATCACGTCACGCTCGACCCGGCGCGGCGTTGATGCGCACGGGCGCGGAGAGTAACCTCGGGCGATGGTCCGGGGTTCGTCGTCACGTCTGTCGTTCGCGCTGATGATCGCGGCGTGTCGGCCGGTCGCGGCCCCGGAGCCGCCGGCGACCGCAGTCGAGCCGGCGGTCGCGGACGCCCCGGCGGGCTCCGGCGGGGCGACGCCGGCCGCCGTCGAGCCAGACACCGGGGCCGCGATCGACACCGACGCGGATGGTGTACCGGACGCCGACGACAGGTGCCCGACTTCGAGCGAGACCCCCAACGGTGACGCGGACGAGGACGGCTGTCCCGACGAGAGGGCGCCGCAACTGGTCAAGCTCGGGGAGCACGCGGCGCTGACGCGGCGGGTCCACTTCGACCACGGCTCGGCGCGGCTGCGGCCTGGCGTCATGAAGTTGCTCGAGGGCATGCGGGCCGAGCTCGCCGGGACGCCGGAGATCCGTATCGAGGTCGTCGGTCACACCGAACCCGGTGAGGCGCGCACGCTGGGCCTGAAGCGGGCCGAGGCCGTGCGCGACTGGTTCGTCGCGAAGGGCGTCGCCAGCGAGCGCGTCGAGGTCCGCAACGAGGGCGCGGACGTCCCGTACGACACCAACAGGTCCGCCGTCGGTCGGGCGAGGAATCGCCGGGTCCAGCTCGCCATTCTTCCCTGACCGGGCCGACACTCGCACGCGCGGGTCCGCTCAGGGATCGGAGCGGCACGTCGCTGCATTCAGCGGGAGCCCCCGCGTCGCCGGCTCCGCAAAATTCTCGACCTCGCGTCACAAGCCCGGACCTCGCTGCTTATGGACCGCGCCATCCCACCGGCCCCAGCGGCCGAACCGGCACGAGGTCCGTCATGCTGTCCCGTCTGTTGACCAAGCTCCCGCTCGCCACCCTCACCCTCACGGCCATCCCCGCCTGCGTCACCGTCGACGAGGCCCCCGCGCTGCACGACCGCGTCGGCGCCGCGGACACCAGGCTCCCCTTCCTCCTCAACACCGGCGCGCCGGTCCAGCCGTTCATCGCCAATCTCGGGCAGGACGACGCCGACGTGCGGTTCGCCGCCCGCGGCCCCGGAGGGACGGTGATGGTGCGCGAGCACGATATCGCCGTCGCGCTCGCCGCGGGCGACGGGGACGGCCGGGCGACGCTCGTCGCCACCTTCGCGGGGAAGCGCCCTCAGGGCCTGGAGGCCGCCCCGGGGCAGCCCCACGGCGCGAAGGCGAATGTCTATATCGGCGCCGATCCCTCGCAATGGCGGGAGGACCTCGCGACCTGGGCGAAGATCCGCGTCGAGCACCCGTTCAAGGGGGTCGGGCTCGACATCGACGCGACCGGGCGGCACCTGCGGTGGTCCTTCACCGTCGCCACACCGGAGCAGGCGACCGCGATTCGGTGGCGTTATGACGGCGCGCTCGCGCGGACCCTCGCGCCCACGGGCGAGCTGCTCGTCGAGCTGCCCGTCGTCGACGCAGCGGGCGACGCGGTCCCGGGCGCGTCGCGCACGGTGCGAGTGGAGGCGCCGCGCGCCTGGCAGACGGACAAGCTCGGGGCATGGATCCCGCGCCCGGTCGCCTTCGTCCTGCAAGACGGAGAGATCGGGCTGGCGCTCGGCGATGTCGCCCCGGGGACGCCGGTGCAGATCGAGGTGATGACCGGCTATTCGCGGTTCCGACCCGCTCACGACGCCCTGCGCTCCGACGCCGCGATCTGGGCCGAGACCCAGGGCGAGGCCCCCGCAGGCGGCGAGCGCATGGGTGGTGATATCGTGGTCTCGCGGATGGACGCGAAGGGCCGCGCGATCGAGCGGGTCACCGTGCTCGGCGGCCTCGCCAGCAGCGCGGCCGGCGGCCTCGGCGTGGGCGCGGACGGCCACCTCTGGCTGACCGGCACCACCGCCGCCGCCGACTTTCCGACCCGCAAGGCCCCCAGGCCGAAGCTCGCGGGCGAGACCGACGCCGTGCTGGTCGAGCTCGATGCGGAGGGCCGCCTGCAACGCAGCACCTACTGGGGCGGACCGGGGAGCGACCGCGGCGACGACCTGGAAATGGACGGCTCCGGGGAGCTCTGGCTCGTCGGCCTCGCCGGCGAGGACCTCGCCGGCGACCCGTCCGGGCTGAGCTTCGCCACCCGATTCCCGGCCGCTGGCAATGCGACCCAATCCCAGTTCGTCGCCCGCATCGACCGCGTCACCATGACGGACGACGGGCTCGCCGTCCTCCCCGCGGTGCCGAACCCCGAGCCCGGGCCGCCCCCCTGCGTCCTCCCCGGCATCCCGCCGGGCCCGCGAATTCGCGCCGAGCTCGACAAAGAGATGCGGGTCTGGGTCGGCCTCCAGACCGACAACTTCAGCCCCACCACCACCCATTACGAGGAGGCCGGCTCGCACGCGGGCTGCTCGCGCATCTCCGAAGGCTGGGGCTACGAGGCGCTGTGCTGGAAACACAGCATCAGCCCCGCTGTCCCCTACAACGAGTGGAGTATCGGGTCCCTCGCCTTCGGGATCGCTATCGACACGGGCGGCGAGCTCAGCCTCAACGCCCTCGAGGCCACCCCGAGCGTGTTCGCTAGCGACCCTCGTGGTACGTGGGAGGGACCCATGAACGCCGCGAGCTCCCCGGCGGAGCTGGCCGTGGCCGCGGCGCTCTACATGCACCGCTGGGGCTCGCCGATCTACACCAACTTGACGCTCCAGAGCGGGGACAACCGCGTCGCGGCCGGCATTCACCAGGTCGACTTCAACGGCACGGACCCCGACATCCTCTGCGACTGGGACGGCTTCACCAACGATCACAACGCCCCCGGGTTCAACACAGAGATCTACGAGGTCGCGCGCCGTTGTAGCTTCAATTCCAGCATGCAGCTCCACAGCATCCAAATGAGCACCTGGAGCGGGCCGTCCTGGTCGCAGACCTACACGCCCAGCACGTTATACCCCGGGACGTCCTGGTGGCACAGCTCACAGCACTGGGAGCATTACGTCGGCGATCCGCCGGTCGAAGAGGCGTTCATGGCCGCCCACGTCGCCGAGATCGCCCAGCTCCAGAGCCATCGCGTCCTGGTGCCGCTGGCCGTCGCCAAGACAATCTACAGCGAGGGCGAGGTGGTGGACGCCTGGGTCGAGACTGAATCGGTGGACGTGCGCCAGGCCCTCCGCTGAC
>Ga0075163_10001490_pt1 | contig 31616 bp, 30 predicted proteins | sample JI1023141ADNA_FD_71478 | JGI IMG/M metagenome (GOLD analysis project Ga0075163, IMG submission 71478) | Wastewater effluent complex algal communities from Wisconsin, to seasonally profile nutrient transformation and Carbon sequestration -... | ecosystem: Engineered > WWTP > Effluent > Algae...
GGGAGTATTTTGGTTCTGACTCTCTAAATACGCAGCCACAATCTTTGCATTTGTACCTCTGTATGCTATCTTGCTTCCCATTCTTTACTACCTTATTAGACTTACATTGCTTGCATTCTTTTTGCATTTATAGCTCTTCTGTTTAGAGTTGATCACTCTAAAACCTTAGCGCACATCTAGTCGTTGTCAACTGCTTTTAGGCAATGTCGAACTTACTAAGGAGGAAATAGATGGACACATAAAGAATCTACAATCTAATACAGAATATATTAAGAAAAAGGAGGCGGAATCGCAAGCTTATCAAAATTTCAAAAATGCTAATCAAGAGGGTTTTGCAGAGCTTGAAAAGAGGATAAAAGGTAAGTTAACAGAGCTAGATACAACATATAATAGGAACACTAAGGAGTGGAGCTCAGAACGTCAACGTATTCAAAAATGGATTGATAATGAAGTTAAAATTTTTATGAACAGCAAAAAATTTGTCCAAGAAAAAGCTAAGTTCCAAAAGATCACAAAAGTGCAGGGTCAAACCACCTCGACCTCGCAAAATTTCTTTACCAGAACATGGAATAAAATAAAAAATGCATTTGGCAGAGGAGATACTAAGGCGCCAACAAGCCCGCAAGCAGCAGGAAAAGCAGCAGAAGAAAACAAACCGTGAGGTTTCTTATGCTACGTATTCATTGATTCGAAGAAGTTGGCATTATTTTTGGTGATTTTAAGTTTATCGACCAAGAAGTCCATAGCATCAACACCACCCATAGGCATCAATATTCTTCTCAATACCCACAGCTTAGATAAAGTTGACTTATCATATAGTAAGTCTTCTTTTCTGGTACCAGATTTTGTGACATCAATTGCTGGGAATACGCGCTTATCAGAGATCTTTCTATCAAGTATAATCTCAGAGTTACCTGTACCTTTGAATTCTTCGAAGATAACCTCATCCATTCGTGAGCCAGTCTCAACCAGAGCTGTCGCGATAATTGTTAATGAGCCACCGTTTTCAATGTTTCTTGCTGCGCCAAAGAATCTCTTTGGGCGTTGTAAAGCGTTTGAATCAACACCACCCGATAGCACTTTTCCAGATGATGGAATCACTGTGTTATATGCTCTTGCAAGGCGTGTTATCGAATCAAGCAAAATCACTACATCTTTCTTTTGCTCAACCAACCTTTTCGCTTTCTCTATCACTATCTCAGCTAACTGAACGTGCCTTGTTGCTGGCTCGTCGAAAGTGGAGCTTATCACTTCACCTTTAACAGATCTGATCATATCTGTTACTTCCTCAGGGCGCTCATCAATAAGCAATACAATCAGCATAATTTCTGGATGGTTTTTTGCAATTGAATGAGCAATATTTTGCATCAACATAGTTTTACCAGTTCTAGGAGGCGCAACGATCAAGGCTCTTTGTCCTTTACCTAGAGGGCATATGAGATCTATTATCCTGGAGCTTGGATCCTTTTCTCCTTCAATTTCAAGATTCAGTCTTTCATTAGGATAAAGTGGGGTTAAGTTATCAAAGTTAACTCTATGGGCGATTTTTTCAGGAGGGGCTTTGTTTATTTGACTTACGCGGAGCAATGCGAAGTAGCGCTCACCTTGCTTTGGAGCTCTGATCTGGCCACTAACTGTATCGCCAGTTTTTAGGCCAAGTCTTCTGATTTGGCTTGGAGAAACATATATATCATCAGATCCTGTTAAATAGTTCGATTCTGGCGATCTTAAAAATCCAAAGCCGTCTTGTAGCACCTCTAGTACGCCTTCGCCTTTTATGCCTTCGCCTTTTTCAGCCATTTTCTTAAGCGTAAGGAAGATGATATCTTGCTTTAACATCGAACCAGGGTTTTCTATAGCATATTTCTCAGCTAATTCTTGAAGTTCAACTGGGGATTTGCGCTTTAAATCTTTAAGATCTACAAAGCTTTCTGGATCTAAATTAGCTGTATTATCATGTATTGCATCTTGATCATTAGAGTCATTATTATAGCCACCATATCTCTTTGTTGATCTTTTTCTATGATTATAAGAAGATGTAGAAGAAGTGTGCGCCTGCTGGTTTGGAGACTCTATAGCAGAATTTGCATGAGTTGCTTCGCTTTTATTTTCTTCATTGAGACTATGTGACATATTAAGTTTTCCAATTAATTTAGTTATTAAAAAAAATGATTGTTTGTTACTAGTTATGCTTTAAAGATTAAAGTATATTATTAAGAAAAGACCTTTGAGAGTTCTGTGAAAAAGTCCAACCCTTGTGATCCCAAAGTAACAAAAATAAATAACCATGTCAACACAAAAACTATATTTTGTATAAGTTCAATACATATGAGACAGTTCGGGCCGCTTGGGATAGTGTATAAGCAGGATCATTCGAATTAAGGTCTAAAGATGCAGAAAGTCCTCATTGTTAGGCCGCTTTAGCAGCCCCGGCAAACCAGAATTATTATCTATACATCTAATATCAAATTGTGTTATCTGCAAAGGTAACGAATGAATATTAACTATGCGTTCATGAGGTGACCATGGAGATTTGGCATTCAAAAAAGAAACCAATTCAATTAATTATTGCATCGCAGAAAAATCCGCTGTAGTAATTGCTTTATATATAATAAAAAATCGATGAAAGAAAAATGCTAAACTTACTTTTATTGTGTCTATTTATACTGGGATGGGTGTATTTAATCAAGTATGCCTTTAAGGTCTCTTACAGCATTGCCTTCCCTTTATTTACCGCGTTTGTTATTTTATTTGGATATGTATCGTACTTAAAGCATTTAGAGCTATTTTATCACGTAGCCTACTATGGCGGTATAGCACTGTTCATTGCCGTATTTTCTTATTGTTTGTTCTCCAAAAAAATAAAAGATATTTTTCCACAAGAGGTTTTGCTTTTACTAGCAATTATATTTATTGCTTATATTAGATTTAAGAATTCTTATTTTTCTGAGTGGGACGAGTGGATGAATTGGGGGAGTGTGCTTAAAGAAATGTATCTCTTTAATGGTCCTTCCCCACAAAGCTCCGCGGGCTTTATTGATTATCCAAAAGGCAATACGACATTTCTTTATATCATAACAAAAGCCCTTGGAGAGTATTCAGAAGGAAATGCGCTATTTGCGAGTGCGCTAATGTTCTTATTTCCTGCCTCTGTATTACTAGTACATAAAAAAATATGGCAGAGCCTGTTATTGCTTGCTTGCATATCATTGATAAGTAGGCTCTATAAATACGGCCTCTCAAGCCTTTACGTTGATCAAGTTATTGGAATACTTTTTGGTTGCCTAGTCTCTATATACTTACAAACCTCAGATAAAATTAAAGGCCTTCTATTGATTACTCCTCTCTTACTTGTGTTGCCTATTGTAAAACAAATTGGTTTCCTTTTAGCGTATTTCTCTATAGCAATAATATTTATAGATATAGTATGTAGCAGAAATTTTACCAAAAAAAAAGAAGCGTTGGCAATTCTAGTGGGGCTACTATTAGTTCCGTACATAGCAGATATTTCATGGTCTTATATCAATGGATTTTTTAAAACTGACCTATATCAAAGTAAGACTGTATCCTCAAAAATTGCACTTTTAGTTCATAACTTAGCAAGTGAAAAATATAATGCGGTGATTAGCAACTTCTCATACCATATGATAAGTCGTGTTTTAGTGCATGGATCAAATATACTCTCAATGTTTGTAATATATTTTTCCTATAGATTTTTAAAGAAATATCCAAATTACCGAGTGCCTAAATATATCTACATATCTTTATTGGCATTATTTGTAATTTACTGCTTTCATAGGTTATCATTATACTTGACTGTGTATGGTTATGACGAAGCAGTTACAGCGGCATCCTTAAAAAGATACATAAGCACCTATGTCGTTGGTGCTATGCTGATAATTTTAACTTATCTTAAAATTGCTATGACAGATAGTAAGATTGTTATGGGTGCAAGGGGTTGGAGTTACCTTAAAATAATTACTTGTCTGCTTATAATAATAATTGCAGCAAGAACCTATAATGATCCACCTTCATCTTCCAGAGAAGACGTAAAACAAATAAAGGGCGATATAAAATTAATAGAGAGCGATCTTAAAACAAAAAAGGTATTCATGGTGTTTAATAATTTTGACCTCCTAGAATGCACTAAGTATTCCTATGAATTTTTGCCAGTATATCCTCAAAATCTTGGAGATTGTTTTGCGCTTGCTTCTCCTTTTGAGCTATACAAGCTAAATGAAAATTTCTATAAGAATTTTTCTGTAGATATGTTCAATAGTATAAAGGGGCATGACGATAGCAAATATGATATATTATTCATTCCTAAAGGTGATCAAGAAATGTGGCAAAGTTTATCAAAAGTAATACAAGTATATCCAGAGCACAGAATGCATAAAAAATTTATCAGAGATAGAGATAATATATTCGTCCCTATCCAAAACTAATACCAAGCAATGTTAAAAGAAAGTGTATTTGTTGCTCATTTAGAAATTATACCAAATCCCATTTTAAACCTACTTCATTGCTCATTGCTTTATGCTTTGTTGCTGCAGGCATTTCAATTACTCTGGCTAGTTCTTGTCAGTCCTTCGAAAGCAATTTTTTAATTACTAGCATTTTGTTTTTTGTTTTGGGTGGATTGATTTTTACTATATATCAATTTGTATGAATCGTACTTGTGATTTTATTCATCCATCTAATGTAATTAGCGCAGCTCAAGGAATGTTACTGTCGTATGGTATTGGATCAGTAATTAGGCCAGTAATAATTGCTTATTTTATCGATGTTATCGGAGCGTATGGATTATTTATATCTTTTGCAATTTTTATTTTATTCTTAGGACTTTTTACCATAATCAGAATGATAGAAAGTAGCAAACCAATTGAAGCAACGCAAAGATTATTTAAACCTGATCCTCGTACCACACCAATCTCTCCTGAGTTTTATGAGGGCATTAAAAAACAGCGCTAAGTAAGTCAATATTTATATTTTTATGCTATAACACCTCGTTTGGGATTAGTTTATATTGATATCATTTATTACGATGATATAATGCATCTTTATTGTATAAATTAACACTTAATTAATCTAAGAGGGATTATGTCTAGAAATAAATACCGCGTACCACAAAGTCCAACTTTACCACAACCTCAAGCTATTGCCTCAACAGTGCCTGGAGCTAACCATAAAAAGCTATGGAGTATGGTGGCGCTTTACGTTACAGCAATAGGGGGCGCTGTATTTATTTATACTAATCAGATGAAGAATGTTAAAAAATTATTGTGGTACATAAAAGATAAATTTGATTCATCAATGATTGCGTGGGACTACTTTAATGCAATAAATGAGGGTAAACTTGCAGCTCGTGAAGAAGCACGTGAATTTGGTAGAAGTTCTGTATCTCAAGATCAGTTGGAGAAGGCTGAGGCATATGGCAAAGCTCAGAGGATAAAAGAAAGCATAGAAGAAGGAAGAGCATCTGTAAATGCAACAGAAGTGCGCAAGCAAAAAGCCCAAGGTTATGCAGAAAAAATAGCAGAACTCAAGGAGCAAGGCAGAAAAGAAGTTTCTCTTCAAGAAACCGCAAATGCTATAGAGCAAGGAAAGCAAGAAGAGTTGAAAGTATTTTTTAAGAAGGGTGCTGAATCAGTAAGTGAAGATGAGGCTAATACCTCTAAAAAACAAGGTGCAGAAGCACAAATTGCCAGGTATATGAAAGAAGGTAAAGAGATTATTGATGAAAAAAAAGATGATTATATAAAACAAGGGAAAATCGCTGAATTCATTTTGCTATGTAAAAAAGCTCTAAAAGTTGAGCAAGATGAGAATGATCAAGGTAATAATTATGAAGAACCAAAAAATGATGTTCAAGGTGCTACAGCTGATGAAGATGACGAATATTAGAAGCACAAGAATCCATGACTGAGCTAGTAGCTTTAGGGCTTGGCTCCAATCTTGGAGATAAGAGAAAGCACATAACTGAGGCCGTTAGCGTTATTGCTAAATCTGGATTGCTAACCGACGTACTGCAGTCCAGATTCCTTCTTAATAAAGCCTTGCTCCCAGAAGATGCACCCAAAGACTGGGATTTAGATTTTCTGAATGTTGTTATCATCGGCAAAACATCTCTCACTCCATCGGCGCTATTTTCGGCAATAAAAGATATTGAAAAAGCGTTTGGTAGAGTTGCTACAGAAAAATGGGCACCTAGAGAAATAGATATAGATATTTTAATATACAATAATCAGTCTATAAGCACAAAAGAGTTGATCATTCCTCATAAAGAATTGCTAAACAGGAAATTTGCTGTATGTTTACTGGCAGATATAGCACCTGAGTGGAAATATCCGATTGAGGGCAAGTTTTATCAACAAACGTTAGCAGAAATAGTAGCAGAACTCTATCCAGATGAAGCAACCAAAAATCATAGCCATTCTTAATTTAACTCCAGATTCTTTCTCAGATGGAGGTAGAAATTTTGCCTATCACAATGCAGTTGATTGTGTGAAAGAGATGATTGAAATTGGAGTTGATATAATAGATATTGGGGCAGAATCAACAAGGCCTGGAGCGTCTGCCATTTCTGCACAAGATGAAATAGATAGGATTGAAAAATCGATATATGAGATAAAAAATCTGGTTGATGGTAGAAAGATAGAAATAAGCTTGGATAGTCGCAACTTCGAAACCATGAAATACTTTATTAATTGCATTGATATAATTAATGATGTTACTGGTTTTGGTGATGAGAGAATGCAAGATCTTGCATTGGCGAACAATAAAAAAGCAATTTTTATGCATAGTCTTTCCATACCGGTTAAGCGAGGGGAGTACATCGATGAAAGCTTAGATATAATAGAATATTTACAGCGCTGGTTTGATAATAAATTAGTGACTTTTAAGAATAAAGGATTTGATGCAAGCAATTTAATCTTCGATCCTGGCATTGGCTTTGGTCTGAGCCCAGCACAATCTCTTCAGATCATAAGACGGGTTGATGAATTTAAACTCAATGGTGTAAAGATTATGATAGGGCATTCCCGCAAATCTTTTTTATCGCAATTTGGCGAAGTAAATGCCTTGAGACGCGATCCAGACACTCATGCGATAACGCAATATTTATCAACAAAAAAGGTTGATTATATTCGGGTGCATGACTTTAAAACTACTAAGAGGATTTATGGTATTCTTGCCGCACTGGCCTAAATTTAAAGAAGTTCAAGCTGGAAAAATTAACTTAGATCAAATAGCTGCATTGCTATCTGTGCTGGATAACCCGCATAAAAAACTCCCGCCGACAATCCATGTTACAGGTACAAATGGTAAAGGATCTACAATTGCTTTTATGCGTGCTATTTTAGAAGCTGCAGGCTTTAAAGTGCATGTGTATACCTCTCCACATTTGGAGAGATTTAATGAGAGAATTGTGATTGCAGGATCTGAGATCTCTGATAGCTATTTATTTTCGATTTTGGAAGAATGCAGAATTGCTGTTGAAAAAAATAACATCGACATCTCATTTTTTGAAGCAACTACAGCAGCTGCGTTTCTTGCATTTTCTAGGAATGTAGCGGATGTTGTCTTGTTAGAGGTTGGTTTAGGTGGGCGCTTAGATGCGACAAACATCATTGATAACCCAGCAATATGCGTCATTACACCTATCTCCTTTGATCACATGGCTTTCTTAGGTAACACACTTGCTAAAATTGCCTATGAAAAAGCATGCATTATCAAGCAAAATGTACCGTGTGTTGTTAGTATGCAAACGGATGAGGTGCACGAGGTGATTGAATCTTACGCTGCTAGCAAAAATGCCAAATTAATCAGATTTGAATACGACTTTGGTGTATCTATATTACGTGATGGTCGTCTAAGTTATAAATCTTATGATTTATCGATAATGGCTCCGAGTCCATCCTTAGGTGGCCATCATCAATATGTTAATGCAGCTACCGCAATTGCTGCTATATCTAATCTTAAGGGATTTAAAATTTCTGAGCAAAATATTAAAGATGGCATCTCAAATGCAAAATGGAAAGGAAGGATACAAAAAGTCAACCATGGACGTTTGAAAGACTTATTCCCCGAACAATGGGAAATTATTTTAGATGGCGCGCACAATGAAGCTGGTGCGCAGAGTTTTGCTGCATGGCTTCAAGATCAGACATCTATTAAGACTTACTTGATTATAGGTATGACACGTAATAGGGATATCGGCAGATTTATATCCTACTTTAAAGGGTATGTAGATAGAATAATATGTGTTTCTGTGCATTCGGAGCCTTTGAGCTACAGGGCGCAGGATATGATTCATTGGATTTCTGATGAAGATATAAAGAAAATTACAACTATCCAAGAGGATATCAATGAAGCTTTTAGTGAGATCTTGAGGCTAGAGGAAGGTGGCGAAAAAATTCGCGTACTTGTAACAGGCTCACTTTTTTTAGTTGCGGATTTTTTAGTTGCAAATAAAAATTAATGATTTATTATAAAAAATTCATAAGGCGAGCAAAATTATTGCTCCCGAGACAAATATTAATCATTTTTTAAAGTTTTCATGTCATGATATGTTATGCCGTGAAAAAATTACAATATAATTTAATGCTTATGAAATATTTAGTGCAGTTAAAAAAATATTTATTTTTTACATCGTTATTTATGACCTTCGTAGTTGGTAGCTATGATTTTTCACACGCACGGTCATATGCCAAGCTATTGATTAACTCTAGCGGTAAGGTTTTGTATGATGAAAACGCTGATCAAGAAATGTATCCAGCATCAATAACAAAATTAGCTACCCTATATTTGGTTTTTGAAGCGCTCAAAAATAATAAAATAAGCTTCGATACCTCACTTTCTATTTCAAAGAAAGCTGCAGCAATGCCGCGCTCTAGTATAGGGTTGAAACATTGGCATACAATTACTGTAGAAGAAGCTATTTTAAGCTTGATCGTTAGCTCTGCAAATGATTCAGCCGTGGTGCTAGCAGAAAATTTAGCGGGAACTGAGGCGGCTTTTGCATATAGAATGAATCAAAAAGCCAAACAGTTAGGCATGAAAAAGACCAACTTTACAAATGCTTCTGGATGGCACCACCCGCAGCAAAAAACTACCGCTTATGATCTAGCTAAACTGGCAATAGCATTGAAAAGAGACTTTCCTGAATATTACCATTTATTTTCGCGCACGTCCTTTTCTTATCGTAACACCGTTTTTCGTGGCCACAACCATGTCCTCAATAACTTGAGGGGCGCTCAAGGCTTGAAAACTGGCTATACCTCTAAAGCTGGCTGGAACATCGTGACTGCGGCAAAAAGGGGTGGAACAGCGTTAATTGGGATTATTTTGGGCGGCAAATCCTATAAAAGCCGCGATGCTGAGATGATCAACATGATGAACACATACTTCAACAAAAAGACGCTATATACCTCTTTGAATAATAAGAAAGCTAACCTTGGTTAGAGTTGATCATAGTTATACCAATCCGAATTAAATAATACCAGTAGCGAAGAGCATCTGCATTATAAATCAAGATAAAATTTATTGTATTTGGCTTTTTTAGATCGAACTGCTAAATACTCAAGTTTCGCATTAATTAGCTAACGCTGATCGTAAGTTATAAACCTGACCGCGCTAAACACGGCTCAGAGCATAGGAAAAAATTATTGATAAAATCGCACACGATTAGGAATCATTCCGCATCAATAAGCATGATTTAAAAATGAGGCCAATCTTCCACCGGACTCAAAAAAGAATCGAGTAGCACATAGCAATGTGGTACATGGACCTTTGCCAGCTTAAGACACTAGACACAAAAAACTCATGATTTCTACAGAATAACGGGGAAAATGCCAAACGGATGCTCGCAAAATTTATAAAACTTTCAATATAGCAAGATCGCAGGATGCAGAAATATATTTAAAAAACACAGCAAATAATACCAATTCGAGCTTTTAATCATTACATCGTCGAATCAAAGCTCGAGTATATTAATACGCTTCGCTCTTTCCTCCTGCAAATTAAAGACTCTTTTGCTTTAGCTATCAACATAATTTGTAGCAGAACTTAAGGGCCCTGCCCTGCAGACCCCAAAATTAGATTGACATTCTATTTAAGAATCCAGATAATCAAGCGTTTAGAATCGTGTAGTATTAATATGAAAACAGAAGTAATTATAGTAATTGCTTTATACGTTTTAGTAATATATGTAATAGGGTTTTTTGCTTCTAGAGTTACTAAAAACGTCTCTGATTATATTGTTGGAAATAGGCGGCTTAATATGTTTGCGACTGCTCTTGGCGCTGGTGCATCGGATATGAGCGCATGGCTGATGATGTCGCTTCCTGGTCTTGCATATTTAAATGGGATTACAGAGATTTGGCTGCCACTAGGTCTTTCGATAGGTGCTTATTTAAATTGGAAGTACGTTGCTAAAAGGCTGCGTGATTATACAGTGAAATACGGTAATGCTCTAACTATACCTTCATATATTGCTAATAGATTTGATGATAGATCCGGGTTTTTGCGTGCAGTCACCGCTATTGCGATTATTTTATTTTCTACCATTTATATAGCTTCTGCCTTGGCTGCATGTGCTTTTGTTATGGAAGTTATTTTCAATATGAATTACATAACCGCCCTGCTAATAAGCACTATAATAATAGCCCTATATACTAGTTGGGGTGGCTTTATAGCTGTAAACTGGATAGATATTTTTCAAGGTACTTTAATGCTATTTGCTTTGTTGGTTGTACCAGCGGCTATAGTTATGCATTTAGGAGGGGTGTCTGATACGTTCTTGGCACTGAATAGTGTGGGGGCTAATATTTCCGATCCATTCCGTAATATAGATAATATCAAAATAGTATCGCTGCTCACATGGGGGCTAGGGTATTTCGGCCAACCGCATATTTTAGTTAGATTTATGGGAGCAAAATCTTCAGCAATAATGAACCAATCGCGCAGAGTATGCATGTCGTGGATGGTTATATCAATGATAGGAGCCTGCCTGGTTGGCTTGTTTGGTGCTGCAATATTTAATAAAGAAACCTTACCAAATCATGAGTTGGTTTTCTTAAAATCTTCAGAGTTGCTCTTTGCTCCATGGCTGGCTGGCATATTATTCTCTGCAGTTCTTTCAGCCATTATGAGTACCATATCTGCGCAGCTACTAGTTTCTTCTTCATCTCTAATTGAAGATATTTTTTTACAGTTCAAAAAGGTAAAATTAACAGCTGTCCAAGAGCTTTTGGCTAATAAAGCCTCGGTGTTTTTAATTATTTGTATTTCAGCAGCTCTAGCGTATGATCCACAAAATACTATTTTCAATATTGTATCATTTGGTTGGGCAGGCCTTGGAGCTTCCATAGGTCCTGTAATAATTCTCTCGCTATATTGGAAAAAAATTACAAGAGAGGGAGCGATACTAGGAATAATTCTAGGTAGCGCAACGATTATAGTATGGAAAAATTTGCATGGCGGAATATTTGAATTATACGAGCTTGCTCCAGGATTTATAATGACTACTATTGGCGTAGTTGTAGGCAGTATTTATTTTACTAAATCTAAGATTAAGTAGGCGCCGGGGAGCGACGCCTCGTCTACTTAATCTAGGTAGTAGCAGCTGCAATTGCTGCTAAACTCACTAATTCTTCTACACTTGCTTCAGGCCTTGATATTTGCACAGATTTCTCGAATCCTAGAAGAATTGGACCAAGGAAAGCCCCTCCGCCAACTTGCTTTAGTATCTTTGAAGAAATATGAGCGGCATCAAGCGAAGGCATTATCAAAATATTTGCGGCTTTAGATAGTCTGCTAAAAGGATAAACCTTCTTCATAACGTTTATATCTAGCGCTATATCGGCAGACATCTCACCATCATACTCAAAATCTAAGCCTTTCATATTATCCAATATACTTACTGCTTCTCTGATGTTTGATGTTCTTTCGCATCTATTAGACCCATCAAAGTTTGAAAATGATAGGAATGCTACCCTTGGCTCTTCGCCAAATTCTTTTGCTTTTTTTGCGGTCTGAACTGCAATTTTCGCTAATTGCTCAGCCGATGGATTTATATTAACTGTGGAATCAGAGATAAACAATGTTTTGCCAGAAGCAATCAAAATAGAAAGGCCAAAAATCTCCAAGCCTTCTTTATTGGAGAGTACTTTCAACATGTCTTTAAGGGTGGATTTATAGCTTCTCGTATATCCTGCAACGAGTGCATCAACATCTCCACATTGCAACATGCAGGAAGAAAAAGCATTGCGATCGCCTTTTATAAATCTGACGCAGTCCCTATGAAGCATGCCTTTCCTTTGTGTTTTGCTATATAAATATTCAACGTATTTATCAGTGTTAGGAGATATTTTTGCATTGGTGATTTCTATTCCGTGCAAATCCTCATTGCTACCAAAGTTTTTAACCACTTCAAATATTTTATCCTCGCGCCCAACAAGAATTGGATATCCATATCCATTGTCGCGTATAGTAATAGCGGCCTTGATTACTGCAGATTCTTCGCCATCTGCAAAGAGGATTTTTTTCTTTTCGGCTGCCGCTTTTTCAAATACCATATTTAAAATATTTGCTGTAGGGTTGAGGCGGGATTTTAATTGTCTTTTGTACTCATCCAAGCTTTGAATTTTTTTTCGTGCAACCCCAGTTTTGATTGCTGTCTCTGCAACAGCAGGAGGGATTGTATATATTAATCTAGTATCAAATGGAACTGGAATGATGTATTCTGGTCCAAACACAAGCTTTCTACCGAAATAAGCAGCAGATATTTCATCAGGTACTGGTTCTCTTGCTAGAGCAGCTAAGCTTTCTGCTGCAGCTATTTTCATTTCGTCATTGATAGTACTAGCTCTTACATCTAAAGCGCCCCTAAATATATAGGGGAAGCCTAATACATTGTTTATTTGGTTTGCATAATCAGATCGGCCAGTTGCAATAATTGCATCGTCCCTAACACTTTTGACGTCTTCAGGAGTTATTTCGGGGTCAGGATTTGCAAGGGCAAAGATAATCGGATTCTTAGCCATAGATTTAACCATGTCTTTGGACACAGCTCCTTTAACAGATAGGCCTATCAAGACATCTGCTCCGTCCAGAGCTTCGGCTAAGGTGCGCTTTGAGGTTTTTACAGCGTGCTTTTCTCTCCAAGGATTCATCCCGTCTGTGCGGCCTTCATATATTACTCCCTTAGAATCACATAACAAAATGTTTTCCTTAGGTATGCCCATTTTATGCAAGAGCTCCACGCAAGCAATCGAGGCAGCGCCAGCACCAGTCGAAACTATCTTCATGCTTTTGAAGTCTCTTTTTGTCAGATAAGCAGCATTTATAAGACCTGCTAGGGTGATGATTGCTGTTCCATGCTGATCATCATGAAAAACTGGGATATCGAGTAATTCCTTAAGTCTTGCCTCAACGACGAAGCATTCTGGTGATTTTATATCCTCAAGATTAATTCCACCCCAGGTAGCTCCTATGTTTTTGACACAATTGATGAATTCCTCTGGATCCTTGGTATTTACTTCTATATCTATAGAGTCAATATCTGCAAATTTTTTAAATAAAACAGCCTTTCCTTCCATAACCGGCTTAGAAGCAATAGCGCCCAGATCACCAAGACCAAGCACAGCAGTACCATTAGAAATTACAGCTACTGAATTTGCTTTTGAGGTATATTCATAAGCAAGATCTGGATCTTTGTTGATTTCAATACATGGATAAGCAACTCCAGGGGAGTATGCCAAAGAAAGCTCTCTTTGCGTGAATAGGGGTTTAGTGGGTGAAATCGCTATTTTACCTGCCTGACCCTGTGAATGATATTCTAACGCCTCTTTCTCAGTGATTTTAGTGTTGTCCATGAATTAAAACCATAATGAATTATGAGCTAATATTAAATAATTCTGCCAAGATTAACAACTAATTATTTAGTTGTAGGTTTAAAATCTCGACAAATCACTAATATTTTATTAATTTTTCTTTATATTTTAAGCGAAGCAGTTTAATATGTGCTAAATGATACTATATTGCAGGAGGAATAAATGTCATTATCACATACTAAGAGACTGGAGCTCACTAAATATTATATACAGCATGCATTTGATAGATTCGCGCGGCATTCTAAGAGTGCATGGGGGGTCTATAATGGTGGAGAGCATTATAATATATGCAGAGCTGACGAATTTAAGACGCTTTTAAATATAATAGATAACAATCCTACAAAAAAAGAATTTTATATCTTGGACGTTGGCGCTGGAGATTTTCAATTTAGTGAAAATTTAGCATTTGAAGTAAATAGAGCTATTGATAGCGGTACTATTTCTTCTGATATTAAATTCCATATAATTGGTTTGCGCGCAGAAAGAAACATAATGAAAGAAATAACCGAAAAAGGTAATTGTAAAATATACAACTTTGGCAATTTTGTAGTAGAGAACTTGATCGATGGTTTGTCTGAACGAGGTCTGGGAGATGTAAAATTTGACTTGGCAGTATCGCACTGGTGTTTGCGTCATCTAGTAGACCCAGTAGGTACCGTAATGCAAATCCATGAAATGCTTTCTTCTGAGCCTAATACAGGATATTTCTTCTTCGATAGTTTTATATTAGAAATTGAAGGGTTAACACCTGGGAACGATTTATGTAGACTTTTATACAGCTTTAATGAGCCATTTATAATGTGTCCGGCTGCTTCTAGACAGATAGACTTTATTTTGAAGAAAACTCAGGATAATTTAGATGTGCCTCTGAACTATCTAAGATTAAAGAATATCGACGAAACGAGTTGGATAGCTGCATCGGGTGTTTGTCAAGTTTTTGCTATAGAAGAAGGAAAATCTATGGTAGAGAGTCTTGAATTTCCTATGGGTAAGTCTTATAGTTTTGTCAGAGGAGATAAGCAATTGTTTGATCTTTTAAAGGATTGGGGAGTTTTTTATAATTTTTTTCATCAAGACGATCCAGACTTTCCTGAATATGCAGGTCCGATATTGCCAGTAGAGCAAGCATCTTACGAGCAATTATTGCCAGTAGAGCAAACACTCTATGAGCAATTATTGCCAGTAGAGCAAACACTCTATGAGCAATTATTGCCAGTAGAGCAAACACTCTATGAGCAATTATTGCCAGTAGAGCAAACACTCTATGAGCAAATCACAGGTTATTTAAAAGGATTTTTTGATCAATTCTTTTTTGGTAGCGATACTTAAGAGAAATAAAATTGCACTAAAAAAAGGGGGTTTTTGAATCAACTCTTGGTTCAGAAGGAAGCTTCAAAGGCCCTTTTTTTCCGCATCCAGTTAGAGAAATGCTAAGAATTAGTATTAATAAAACTATAAGTGTACTTGTTTTCATTTTTGTTTTGCTTTATCTTTGATAGGATATTATATAAAGCATAAAAAAAATAAAGTACATGTATTTCATTTATAGATTCTTGCTACTAATAAGCGCCTTTATAACCTTAGACGCTAGTGCCCAGATAGAAGAGCATCAGCCTAAAGTTATTCATGATGTTAAACTTCAAGATTTAAATGGAAAAGAATTACATCTAGACCAGCTAGAAGGTAATGTTTTGATACTGCATTTTTGGGCTACATGGTGCCCAAATTGCGTTAAAGAGATGGAGTCACTCAATCGCCTACAAAAAATCCTCAAAAAAGAACCCATAATAGTTTTGCCAATTTCAGAGGATTTTAAGGGTGCAAAAGTTATCGAGGATTTTTATCATGACCATAACTTAAGAAATTTGGTGGCTTTTCTTGATTCAAATAATAAACTATTTAAGCAATTTAAGCTGACTAGCTTACCGTTTAGCATGATTCTCGATAGCTCTGGAAGGCAGGTGGCAATAGTAAAAACCCCCATTAATTGGACCGAAGAAAAAGTCATTAAGCTTTTGAGAAAATATGTTGCGAACAAATCATATGATAATCAGGATTATACACAGCTATTGCAAGATCATAAGATATTTGAAGATGCCTCTATAGCTAAAGATATGAAGCCAGTTGTGCCACAAGCTGCTGAAACTAATCTTGCACCTAAAGCAGATCAATCCAATGCTGAGGTGGGACAGGATATTGTTGTAACAAACCAAGGTAATAGCAGTATATCGTTTAAGGTTAGAAGGCCTGTTAATTCTGATCAAAATAATAATAAGGAATAGAAATGAGTATTAAAAAAAACATTTTCTCTAGGTTTTTAGCTAGGTTTAAAAATAATAAACTTAACGTATCGATAATTAGATTAAATGGTATTATAAGTCCAGAAAATGGTGGTTTTAAGAAAACCAACTTAGCGCTTAGTGCGCTGCGTAAAGATATAGATAAAGCTTTTGAGTTGAAAAATTTGAAAGCAGTAGCATTATCTATAAATTCACCAGGTGGTTCGCCTGTGCAAACTGAGTTGCTGCATAGATATATATTAAAATGCGCATATAGTAAAAAAGTTCCTGTTTACAGTTTTGTTGAAGATATTGCGGCATCAGGTGGATATTGGCTTGCATGTGCTGGTAGCGAGATTTATGCCCTAGAAAGCTCTATTCTTGGTAGCATTGGGGTGATAACAGCTGGCTTTGGTTTTGTTAGTGCTCTAAAGAAATTAGGTGTGGAGCGAAGAATAATAACACAAGGAGAAAATAAATCGGTATATGATCCGTTTTTACCTGCAAAAGAATCTGATAAAAAAATTATTGAAGCCTTGCAAAAAGATGCTCACGAAGCATTTAAAACAGCCGTGATTGAATGCAGGGGAAAAAAATTGCAGACAAAAAAAGAAAAGTTGTTTGATGGCAAGTTTTGGTCTGGGAAGAGGGCGCTAGAGCTAGGATTAATCGATGGCATAGGAGATCTCTATAGCGTTATGGAAGCAAAATACGGCGAAGATGTATGCTTCAATATTGTTGAAAAAGAAGAATCGTGGCTCAAGAAAAAGCTAGGTATTGGTGCAATCATGGAAGAGGTGGTAGAGAGTTTTATAATGAAGATAAGAGAGCGGATTGATTTTATAAAGTTTGGTTTGTGATTTACGATGTCATTATAATTGGGGGGGGTATAAACGGCCTCACCATTGCAGCTGCTCTTTCTGAGCATAAATTTAATATCGCATTAATCGAAAAAAAATCAATTGCAACTCAGCTCAAAAATTCTAGAGACGGCCGCAACATTTCTATCGCTAGGCATTCACGTTCTATATTGGAGCGCTATAACATATGGGACTATATCGCTAACGGTGATGTTGGGAAGATTGATAAGATTATAATAAGCGATGCCGGATCTACAAGTACTCTCGATTTTGATTCAAATATAATTGATGGCTTGCCTCTAGGTTTTCTAATTGAGAGCGATAACATTCTTAAAGGACTCTATGCAAAGGTCTCTGCTAACAAATGCATCTCTCTTTTTGAGGAAGAAGAGTGTGAAAGCATAGCATTTGATTCTAAAAATGCGCATATTCATCTAAAAAATGGCGAACATATTTCATCTAAAATTGCCATTATTTCAGATGGTAAGGACTCTAAAATACGTAGTATGCTAAACCTCCCTCTTACCAGGCGTGATTATGATCAAGTGGCTTTTGTATTTAACATCAAGCATGAGAAGGAGCATCGAAACTATGCATACGAACACTTTTTCCCTAATGGTCCTTTTGCATTGCTGCCAATGCAAGATCCACATAAATCCTCAGTGATTTGGTCTGAAGATGAGCGGGCCTCAAAGCTTGATTTGAGCAAGCACGATTTAGAGAGCTTTTTATTCGAGCGCTGCTCGGCCAGCCATGGTGCAGCAGAGATTATTAGCGAAGTTCTCCGTTTTCCTCTGTCCTTAAGCTATATGAGGGATTATTTCAAAAATCGTGCAGTTTTTATTGGCGATTGCTTGCACTTCATTCATCCACTTGCTGGACAAAGCTATAATCTATCCTTGAGGGATATTGACGTTTTAGTTAATCTATTGGTTGAGTATTCAAGTCTTGGCCTTGATATAGGTTCGCAAACATTGCTTGGCGAATTTGCAAGGCAACGGAGGTTTGATAATATGTCTATGATAGGCATTACACATTCGTTGAATAGTATTTTTTGCAGTCGTTTTGCGCCTCTTGAATCCATTAGAAGGGCTGGTATTGAAGCTATAGGAAGCATGCCTTTTTTACAAAAATTCTTTATGAACTATGCAATGGGGAGTGTATGATTATGCCTATACCTGAACAAATAAGGCATGAGTTAATTGAGAAAAATGTTTGGACTGAAAATTGCCCTGTATCCTTGGATAGGCTAACCCTTCTAGATAACATACGCTACATTGATTTTTTGGGTAATATTAGGGAAGATGGACAATTGATGGTTTTTGATGTAGTAGCTGATAGCGTGCAGAAAATATTCGATGAATTGTTAAAAATTGGTTTTCCAATAAATAAAATCAGCTTAATCAATGAATATGATGGGAGCGATTACCTCTCTATGGAAGATAATAATACTTCTAGTTTTAATTGTAGATATATTGCTGGCACTACAAAGTATTCTATACACTCTTACGGCCTAGCTATCGATTTAAATCCTGCGCAAAACCCACTTATAACAAACCAAGGTGGAGAACAAATAATCCAGCCAGATATTGGAAAAGAATTCATTGATAGGAGCCATGTCCGCCCTGGAATGATTACTCTGGAGGTGGTAGATGTTTTTAAAAAAAATGGATTCACAATCTGGGGAGGAGATTGGAGCGATCCAGTTGATCTTCATCACTTCCAGCTCCCTCGCGATCTTTCAGAGAAGTTGGCTGGTATGAGCTACGAGCAGGGCATGGCTTTGTTTTCTTCACGACGCTAAGGACAGAAAATTCTTTTAGAGTTGAAAAAATCTATAAGAATGATATAATGGGGCGAAGCTATGAGCGGAGGTGTAATGGCTAATTCAAACATGAAGGGTATTGGTTTTAAGATTTTAAACCTTCTAATATACTCATTAATTTCAATAAATTTAAAATATTTAAGTAGCCAAGGAATAGGGATATTTCAAATAATATGTATATCATCGATATTTGGTTTCTTGTTTATGAACATCATAGCTAGGAAAAATAATATAAATGTTTTTGAATATAAACTGACCAAGCTATATGTGCTTAGAGGAGCGTTAAACACCCTGGGATTGGTGTCGTGGGTTGAGGCGCTAAAGCTTATAGCAATCACTGACGCTACAGCAATTAGCTATACTACTCCAATAATTGCTACAGTTCTAGCCATCATCATATTAAAAGAAAAAATCACGCTTAAAATAATGTATGCGCTGCTGCTTGGATTTATTGGCATGATCGTAATTATAAAGCCAAATTCGGTGATGCTAATGAGTGGCGTGATAATAGCTATAATTTCATCCGCTACATGGGCAGTGCACGATGTTCTTGTCAAATATCAAACAGAAAAAGATGATTGGATAAAGCAATCGTATTACACATTCTTAATGGTTGCATGCTTTTCAAGTCCATTTGCTATAAACAATTGGCAGCCAGTAGGTATAATAAATATCTTACATATAGCTTTGATAGGATTTTTATCCGTACTAAATAAAGCGTGTCTAATATTTGCATTTACAAATTCATCGCTAGTTCTTTTAGCTCCAATAAGCTTCTTTAGATTATTATTTACTTCGATTTTTGCTTATTTATTGTTCAGTGAAGTTGTTAGTATATACAGCGTTATGGGTACGGGATTAATTATAGCTGCTACAGCTCTTACAGTGGTTGAGGGGAAAAAGAAACAAGGGCTCTCACAAATTTGATCAACAAATTGGTGGGTCTGGGAGGAGTTGAACCTCCGACCTCACGCTTATCAGGCGTGCGCTCTAACCACCTGAGCTACAGACCCCTTTTTACTTTACCTTTTGTAGACTGATAATCGGTTTTTTAAATAAAAAAGTCAAGAAAAACAATTAACATAGTTGCTTTTCTTCTATAGATGTATTTTCGTCTTTTAATAAAGACTCAATCTTAGATGCTCGATCAAAGCTATCATCTAGGATAAATTTGATTTCAGGGAGGTATCTAAGTCTGATTCTATTAGCAAGTAAATTTCTAACCTTAAACGCTATTTTATTCATAGAAATTAGAAGTGCTTCTGAACTCAAATCGCTTCCAATCATAGGCAATAAAAATACTTTAGCTAGTTTAAGATCAGGAGTCATTCTTACTTCTGAGATTATAATAGAGGTCTTTTCTAGAAATAATTCATGAAGATCATCCCTAACTATTTCTATTAGAGATCTCTTAATAGTCTCACCAACTTTTAGTTGTCTATTTGATAGAATTAAACCACATTTTTTAGACATTTCAATATCTCTAATGAATTTACGAATCGTTAACACTATACCATATCCTAACTAGCACCACAACTATTCATTTATAAAGACCTATCGCCTTTCCTACTCAAAAATTTACCCACTCTCTTCCTAGCAGCAGATATTATTGTGGTTCTAGGAGCTGGCTTACTAGTCAAAGATTCTACAAGCTTATTTTCTTTTTTTACCCATTCCCCCTTTTCATTTTGAGCATATAGTCCCCTGGATGTTAATTCATTTGCATAACTTTCAAGGCACATTTGCCTTGCTTTTAATCTGCTTATTAGTTGCATTTTTAAAGTATTTTTGAGAATTTCGGTCTCATCAACACCTTCTTGTCCAATTAACTTAGCATTTTGATTTACTATTTGATTTATTTCTTCTTTATTTAGCCCTAGCTTTTTTGACATAAATTCTTTAAGTGCCGTTGGGCCATATGCTTGTGCAAGTTGGTCCACGGAATCATTGATGCTTTCAGTCATATCAATCTTAGAAACGCGCTTTAGCTCATCAACGAATTCCTTGTTTTGGCGCAAATGAATCGGAAACTCTCTAAAATGGTTTGTTGGTCCAAGACCCGGTAAATGTTCCATAAATGATTCTGGATTTACATTAGCTCCAAACGCATCAAAAGCCCTACCAAAATCTATTCTCACTAGTCGCGGATCTTTACCTGGTTCTCTAACTACTCCAATATTTCCTGTGTGTATGTCAAAATCGCCAATCAGAAGAGATGTTGCTGCTACTTTTGCAAAATCTTGATATTTTTCTTGTTTGAAAGCTTTAGATAAATATCCTGTAAAAACCTCAAGAGTTCCTGCAAACAGCGGCCTGCCATCTTTGCGAAATGCTTTTGGAGTTCCAGCATATTCATCAATGTCTTTGTATAGATCAGAGTAGTGATCAAAAAATTTTGAAGCAACATATATATCTGCTCCTTTCTCACTTGGCAGGTAACTACCACTGGATGCCGCTAACGACACTTCGGCTCCATGCCCTTCAGAGGTTGCTGCAAAAATTCTACTTCCTAAGAATTCGCAGATATTTGCTGTGATATCACCTTCTTTCTTGACAAGATAAGTACTATTGTCTAGCTCATCTTTATATACTCCTCCTAAGCCACCAGAAGCATTTGCACCTCCTTGCTTAGCCCCTTGTCTCTTCAACTTATCTATAGATATCATAATACATCGCTCATACTAATTGATATGTATTATGATATCTAAGAATAATTAAACTATGATTAATTCAATTAATTTGCCTTAGACGCGCTAGCGGCTGCTGATGCAGTAAAAGAGTGGTAGGCCAGCATCAAATATTTATATGCAAACATAGCTGGTACTAAATAAAAGCTTGGTAATACTATGTTTTTTCCTTTATGCGCTAGAAATAATAAAATAATGGCAGTAAATAGAACAACCAGAAAAGTTTTGGTTATGGTGAGAGATAGAGGTTTTAATACTATTGCAATTGAAACTACGAATATAGTCAAGGCTACAAATTTCATAAACTCCATCGACGCAATAGTAGGTATTTTCTCTAAAACGATTTTTGCTTTTTCGATATTTTCAATAGATATAGCCTCCTTCAATACGGCACCATATGCAAATTCCATGAATGCAGCTAAGATAAATATTATCCAACAAGAGAATCTAATTATGTGCTTTTCAGAATTTAAAAATAGTATTATTCCCCAAAATCCTAGAAGCCAAATTACGGAATTTAGTAAAAATCTATCATTAAAATTTAGCTCAAAAATTTCTTTAAAATTACTAATAAATCTCATAAAAGACGGATCATAAAAGTACATATGAAGCACCATTATTAGTACAAATGCTGAGAATCTAAAAATATAAGCTTGTTTCATTTGTTATCCTTTTCTAATGCATGAATATTATGAGCAATAATTTCAGATATGTCTATAATATTAATATTAGTAGGGCTTGTAAATTCCACTGTATTAGTAACGGTCAGGGAATTGAGGGGTGAATTGTATATCAATTCTAAGCAATCTTTTGAAAATAATCCGTGTGTTATATATCCATGCACTGCTTGAGCACCGTTAGAAAATAATAAATTCACTGCGCTAAGCAAAGTACCACCTGTATCCACAATATCATCAATCACAATGCACTGTTTATTCGTGACCTCCTTAGAGATACTAATAGCTTTAGCCGAATTTGTACTATCACGTGATTTTTCGATTATGGCATAGGGGATATTTAACTTTGCACTTAATTTGTCAACTCTCTCTTTACTTCCTTCATCTGGCGAGATTAAAATTGCATTCGGGCTTTGTTGTTTTTTTATGAGGATAGCAAATATATCTGTCATTTCTATATTTACTAAAGGAATTTTGAATGCATTCCTAGCGCTATCTGAATGTATGTCGATTGTTATTATTTTATCAACACCAAGAAACTTTAAAATATTGGCAATACAAGCAATAGGTGTTGTTTCTCCTTCGTCTTGCCTCGCATAGCTCATATATGGGATTATGACTGTAATGCTTTTAGGTTTTTGGTTTTTAATGGTATCGATCATTAAAAACAATTCCATAAAGCTATCGTTGGGTGATTTTGGACTATCAATTACAATATAGGCATTTTGATCAAAGAATTTTCCGCGGAGCTCGACTCTAACTTCCCCGCTCGCGAACCTAGAGATTTCCGTTTGTGCTACTAGTGCGAACCTAAGCTTCGAAGCAATTTGTGATGCTAAGATACCGCTACCAGCAACTAATATCATCTATATACTTGCCTCTTCCATGCTCTTGCTTATGCTGCTACGATTAGAAGATGAAGAGAGCCTAACTTGTGCAGCGCTGATAATCATATCGAGCAGTTCGGAATATTTCTTGCCAGCAAACTCAGCCATATAATTAAGCTTACCATCCCAACACCAGCCAGGATTAGGGTTGACTTCCAAAAGCTTTACTCTGCCCTGTTTATCTGTTCTGAAATCAAAGCGTGCATAGTCGCGGCACCCAAGTCTCTCGAATAGCAATGTTGAGTGATCTACCAATTGGCGCTCAAGCCATAGCTCTGCATTAGCTTCGATATACTTTATTTGACTCCAGTATGGTGAATCTGGAAGCCATTTAGATTCGTAACTCAAGATTTTTGGTAGACTCTCAGTAAGATTAGAGTAATCAACTTGCAATATAGGGAGGATAGTATAGTTTCCAGGATTTCCAATAATTGCAACGCTATATTCATTGCCAGACAAATATTCTTGGATCAAAAGTGGAACATTAGGAAGCATAGTTTTTAGCTGATCAATATACGAAATTAATTCTTCGCTCGAATAAACCACAGCATCTTTTGTAATACCAATGGAGCTATCGCCACAATTAGGTTTGATAAGAGCTGGGAAAATCGAAGGTAGATTCGCCACTTGGTCGCAACTATCAACGTACGTTTCTTCTGGGACTGGAATATCTAAGCTTTGTGCAATAGATCTAACTACAGATTTATTATAGCACATAGCTAAGCATTCGGGAGGAGACCCTGTGTAAGGAATCTCAAGCATCTCGAGCAATGCAGGAATGTGCAGCTCCTTAGTAGCATCATTTCTAAAGCCCTCGTCGCATAGATTGAATACCAGCTCGGGTTTTGGTATTTGCTGTAAGGATGTAAAAAGTTTGGTATGATTATCAAGGTATCGGAATTTATATTCTTTAAGATCAAAAAGTCCCTTTTTAAGGCGCGCAACGGTATCTATATCTTCTTCGTTAAACTTTCCATCTCTCTTAACTTTATCTGTAATTCTTGGGTCGCCAAGCAATACCAAAACATCAGGTGGTGTAAGTGCGCGAGTTGTAGTAGGTTTTATTTTTTCGGGTCCAACACAGCTTAGGAACATCCTATTTTCCATCAATCCTAAGTCTTGCTTTCTATCAGAAAGGGCAAACATCTCGTTGTGTAATACTACATCGGTAAATCCAACTGATTCCAATAAACTTTTGATTTCATCAAATGTATACAATCGTTCTGCGTAAAACTGATCGGCAATTACGCCTTTTTCTCCGTGCACTATTACTTCTCTCGCGATTAATCTAGTAGTATCTTGTGATAAACTGCGCTCACGGCAAACAAAGTGATTACCATCGATCCATTCCCATGATCTAGGTTTATAGTTCTCTTTCATCCATGCGCCGTTAACAAGGTCCATTACCAGGCGCCCCTTATGAGTAAGAACATTTTTTATGGAATTTAGCACTGCCTCGTCATCTTCGCGTCTCTCGAAATATCCAAAAGAGTTACCAAAAATCACTACGCAATCAACGGAATTTTTTTTTAGGCGGATTTTCCGAGCATCTCCCTCTGAGAATGCAGGTTTGAATTTAAGCTTGTCTGCCCGCTTTTTTGCCAGTTGAATTAAGTACCTAGATCTATCTAACCCTAGAACCTGTGTGTATCCTCTTCCATAAAGCTCTAGCACGTGGCGTCCTTGTCCACAGCATAAATCTAAGATCGTATCAGTTGGTTTCAATTTAGCTACATTAACCAAAGCATCGACTTCCATCTGAGTATTTTGTGGGTTGTCAACGACATCACCATCAGTTTTCAAATAAAGAGATGTAAATAAATTTCTCCACCAGTCAGATGGCAGATGCTTTTCCAGATCTGCTACTGGTCCAAAAGTTTTTATAAACTGAGATGGTGACGAATTTTTGGACATTATACTCCAAATTTAATTAAAAGGTTAAATTGATTTAATATTTATTTTAGTAGAAAAAAAAGAAAAATAGAATAAAAAACACAAAATTGCAAGATATAAAAATATTATAGTGATATAACTAATATATGGGCCTTTGGGGCTTGAATTTTGCTGGTTTTACGCCTAATTTATATAGGTGTTAATTAATAATGAGGATGCAATGTCACTAATACCAAGAAGAGAAGGCAAATATAGAGCACCTTTTAGAGGTAGTGTATATGATATTTTTAATGATTTCTTAAGCGATCAATGGCTATCATCTCTCAATACGTCTGAAAAAATGAACCAAATAGCGCCAAGAACAGATATAGCAGAGACAAAGGACGGATACCACATGGCAATTGAAATGCCAGGAGTAAAAGAATCTGATGTCGATATTAATTTGAAAGACGATATCTTAACTGTCAAGGGTGAGAGAGCATCAGAGAAAGAAGTAGAGGAGAAAAATTACTATTGCTTAGAGCGCTCACGAGGTTCTTTTGAGAGGTCTATAAAATTACCAGAATCTGCCGATCCAGATAAGATAGAGGCATCATTTAAAGATGGGTTGCTAGAAATTACGATACCAAAAATTGGAGAAAAACCATCAACACCTAAGAAAATTCCTATTGGCAAGAGATAAATAAAAGTATAGAAATACTTAATACTAAATATTTATTATATCTGTGATGAGAAATATAATTTTAACGCCTCTTATTTTGCTTGCTCTCACATCATGTCAGCAATTTGATTTGCTTGGAGGTGGTACTAAAAAAAAGTCAGATCAGTATGGCGAAAAGAATTTGGAAGTTGAAAAGACTGGTGAAAATATAGGGAGTCAAAGCGACAACGATGATACTAGCGCTGCCGTGCAAACTATCGAGGAAGACCACTATGACAATATAGAAGTAAGAACTAAGACTAAGTTTTATGAAGTTTTAGGTGGAGATACCTTAAGTTCTATTGCCAAGAAGCATCGCCTTTCTGAATCAGAGATCATGAAAGCTAATGGCTTAGAGGATCCTTACGATCTTAAGCCTGGCCAGATAATTAAAATTCCATCAACTGAACGTTACAAACCTAATCTTGATGATGAGGTAGAATCTTTGGATAAGCCTAAAAAACGTAGCAATAAAGAAATATATATAGTGCCCAAGAAAAGATGATAGATATTACACTTCCAGATAGCAGGGTTTTGCAATATCCACAACAAGTAACAGGCGCGGAAATTGCTGAAAATATAAGCAAAAGTTTGAGCAAAAAAGCAGTTGCGATTTATGTGAACGGTACTTTGTGTGATTTATCTACTAAGATTATGGGGGATGCAAAAATCAGAATCATCACTGATGAAGATCCTGAAGCCTTGGATATCATCAGGCATGATGCAGCGCATGTTCTAGCACAAGCTTTGAAAACTTTATATCCAGGCTGTCAGATAACTATTGGACCAGTCATTGAAAATGGATTTTACTACGATTTTTTGCCTACGAAGCCTTTCTCTATTGAAGAACTAGGTGCACTCGAAAAAGAGATGCATAAAATTGCCAGCGCTAATATTCCTATAGTAAGGGAAATATGGGATAGAAACGAGGCAATCAACTTCTTCAGAAGTATGGGCGAAAATTTCAAAGCCGAGATCATAGCAAGTATTCCTGAGGGTGAGCCGATTACTTTGTATAAGCAGGGCGAATTCTTAGATTTATGCCGTGGTCCACATGCGCCATCAACAAAATTTGTGAAGCACTTCAAATTAACAAAGGTTGCCGGAGCTTACTGGCGTGGTGATTCTAATAATATAATGTTACAGCGTGTTTATGGCACTGCATGGCTCACGCAGCAAGATCTAGATAACCATATGCGCATGATAGAAGAAGCAGAAAGACGGGATCATCGCAAAATTGGAAAGCAATTAGGTCTCTTCCATATGCAAGAGGAAGCTCCTGGTATGGTTTTTTGGCACCACAATGGTTGGACTATTTATCGCCTTATTCAGCAATATATCAGAGATAAAATATCTTCTAATGGATATATTGAAGTTAATACGCCGATTCTTGTTGATCGTAGTTTATGGGAAAAATCTGGCCACTGGGAGAAATTTGGTGAAAATATGTTCACCATACAAGACGAAGACAAAACAATGGCTATGAAGCCCATGAATTGCCCATGCCATATTGAGATATTCAAAACCGAAATCAGGAGCTACCGTGATTTGCCAATCAGAATGGCTGAGTTTGGTTGTTGCCATCGCAATGAGGCCTCTGGTGCACTACATGGTATCATGCGTGTGCGAAACTTCGTTCAGGATGATGCTCACATTTTTTGCACAGAAGACCAAATAAAATCTGAGACAGTTGAATTTACAAAGCTACTGAAACAAGTATATAAGGATTTTGGCTTTAACGAGATCACATTAAAACTCTCAGATCGACCAGATAAAAGGGCTGGCAATGATGAAACTTGGGATAAAGCGGAAAACGCCCTAAAAGATGCAGTTTCTGAATCTGGGATGACTTACATATTGAATAAGGGCGAGGGGGCATTCTACGGTCCAAAGTTAGAATTTTGCCTCAAAGATGCAATAGGAAGAGAGTGGCAATGCGGCACTTTCCAGCTAGATTTTATTATGCCTGAGCGCTTAAAAGCTTATTATATTAGCGAAGATGGTTCAAAAAAACATCCGGTGCTATTGCACCGTGCAATATGCGGATCACTAGAGAGGTTTGTAGGTATTTTAACTGAACACTATGAGGGTAAATTTCCCCTATGGCTTGCACCAACGCAAGTTGCTATTTTAACAATCACCTCAAGCGCCGATGATTACTCGGGGGAAATAAAGAAATATTTAGATGATAGAAGGTATAGATCAGTACTTGACAATTCTAATGAAAAAATTAATTATAAAATTAGAAAACATTCAATGTTAAAGGTGCCTATTCTCATGATCCTAGGAGCTGATGAGAAGCAGAATAGATCTGTTTCAATCAGAACTTTTGGCTCAAATGAGCAGATGCATTTTAGTAGTATTGAAGATTTCGAAAAATATTTAGAAAACAGAATTCAATTAAGGAGCTAATTATAACTAAAAACTCTAAATCTGATAAACTACCAAAAGTTAATCGTCAAATTATTTCTAACCAGGTAAGGCTAGTAGACCAAAATGGTGAGATGGAGGGTGTCGTGCCCTTAAACGTGGCGCTGGCGAAAGCAGAGGCAGCTGGCCTTGATCTTGTCGAAATTTCTCCACACTCTGAGCCCCCTGTTTGTAAAATTCTTGATTTCGGAAAGTACCGGTATGAATCTAAAAAGAAAGTACAGAAAACCAAGAAAAAGCAAAAAGTTGTTGAAGTTAAAGAAATCAAACTGCGACCAAATATTGGAAAGCATGATTTAGACGTTAAAGTAAACCAAATCAAAAAATTTATTGGAAGCGGCGAAAAGGTGAAGATTACTTTGAGATTCAAGGGACGAGAAATATCTCACCAAGAAATTGGCATGAACTTGGTAAATGGCATTATCGAACAGGTCTCAGATATAGCACAAGCTGAAGTGTTGCCAAAAGTCGAGGGTGTGCAAATAGTTACAATATTAGTTGCAAAGTTGGTGAAATAGAGAGATCATTAGCAATAATATTCATTTAAGGAGTAAGAGAATGCGTATAATAAATATTTCTATTCTAACAGCAGCTATAGTATTTGCTAGCAGCTCATTTGCTGATAAAGGAAATTTCATTGTTAAGGCAAGAGGAGGATACCTAAACTCGAGCTCCGATATAAGCAATGGTTCTAATGGCACTGCGAAAGGAGCGCAAAAAATTGGTTCTGGCCCTACTGCAGAATTAGCTTTGGGGTATTTTTTCACCGATAACTTTGCAGCAGAAATTTCTGCTGGATATGCGGCAATCAAATATACTGGCTTAGATGAGCAACGCAAAACTTTAAATAAAGTACCGCTAACTGCAATGGCGCAATTTTATCTCCCTATTTATAATAAAATCTTTCCTTATGTTGGTGCGGGATATTCTTATGGATTTATGGTTAATGAACCAAGGGGCGTTACAATAGCTAATGGTGGTAATTTTGCAGTTCAAGTTGGCTCTGATATATTTGTTGACTATGACCGCACCGTGGCCTTAAACATAGATGCGAAATTTATCCCAAAAACTAAGCATGACATCACAAAGAATAAGGAAAAATTCGCTACAAAAGTAAGTAGTTTTACAATTATGGCTGGTATCTCAGCTCTATTCTAGGTCAGTTGCTCTAGAATATGGATTATTTTTATTACCAGAATAAGTATCTGAAGCTGATTGGAGATTATATTATTAGAGCTAAATGCTTTCTATACTATAACTCTTTTTCCTTTAGCTCTTCTGATAAATTTAAATCAAATGTAGCAATTTTAAAGTGTTATGTTGAAGAAAAGTGGAATCAAAATAAAGGCGATAATAACGTATATTGCTTCAACATACTAAAAGAGTTGGCACGAAAACATGACCACGATGATGCTTCAAAATCATGGTTGGGAGTTTACTATGCTGAAGTTACCTGTGGCAACTTAGCCCATCTTACAAGCCTGGCGTCAACATCATTATATTATTATGTAGATGATGATTTGAGTAAAAACAATAAAATGATAAAAGAAACTCTAGAAAATATTATAACCTTTTCCAAGGAGCTTGGTGCCATCAATCCTAACCAAAAGATGCATATCCATCCATATTATAAAGAACTTAGATTTGATCCTGGCGCTGCAATAACTGAGCACTGTAAAGAAACGTATATCCTTAATATCAAGGTATATGCTGAAAAATTATTGGAAGAATTCAATGAATTATTGAGAGGAGATCTCTCAGCATCTACTATTGAATTCTGATAAATAATATCATAGTATACGCTCATAAGGGTAATGATTAAATAGATATGGCAAAAAAAAATAAACCTTTGGAAATAGTTTTAGCATCTCCACGAGGATTTTGTGCTGGTGTGGAGCGCGCCATAGAGATAGTTGAAAAGGCGATACAGAAATTTGGTCCTCCTATATATGTACGACATGAGATAGTTCATAACAAATATGTTGTGGATGATTTGCGCAAAAAAGGAGCGATTTTTGTGGATGAAACAGATGAGGTGCCTGAAGGAGCAATAACAATATTTAGCGCTCATGGGGTCTCTGATAAAGTTGAAGATGAAGCAAAGAAGCGAAATTTATCTGTAATAGATGCCACATGCCCTTTAGTGACTAAGGTGCACTTAGAAACAAGAAAGCATCAACAACTCGATAGACAAATCATCATGATTGGCCATAAAGGCCATCCTGAAGTAGAGGGAACTGCTGGCAGGGTAAAGCAAGAGGTTGCAATTATTTCTACAGAAGAAGATGTTCAATTGCTGGAAGTAAAAAATCCCGATAACCTTGCGTATGTTACTCAGACTACACTAAGCGTCGATGATACAACCTCCATAATAAGGGCGCTTAAAAATAAGTTCCCTAGTATAATTGGTCCAGACACCAAAGATATCTGCTATGCTACTCAAAATCGTCAAAATGCTGTCAAGATGCTCGCTAAAGAGGTTGATGTTATCTTGGTTATTGGATCTGCTAATAGCTCTAACTCTAACAGGCTTAAGGATTTGGGTGAGAACATGAACGTGCCATCGTATCTTGTGGATAGCCATAAACACATCAAAGAAGAGTGGCTTGAAGGCGCTAAGTCTGTAGGAATTACTGCGGGTGCCTCGGCACCGGAAGTTCTAATCGATGATGTGGTAGGTTATCTTGGGACTAAATTTGATATAAGTATAAAGAATATGACTGGTGCTCAAGAAAACATAAAATTCAAACTGCCTCAAGAGCTCAGGGCTTAGCTGTTGGGGCAGTTTATATTTCTTATATTAATTGTAATAATACAAATTCTTCTATTGATATTGACCGAAGCTATTTTTAGATCTATACTCCCCAAGACCGGTTGAACTTTCAATTGCGGAGGTTAAGATGAAAGAATCTTCGAATAAAATAAGCCTCAAAAAAATATATGCTACATATATGATATTTATTGGAGTTTTAGGGCAGATACTATACTATGCGCAAGCATATAAAATATTCTCCTCTAAATCTGCTGCAGATTTATCAATTGTGGGGTTCATAGCTGGATTTGTCTCAGTCAGTAGTTGGTTGATATACGGAATCATTCTTCGAGATAGGCCACTCATACTCGCAAATATTGTAGCTTGCATTGGAGCAATTACTGTTGTAGTTGGAATAATAATGTATAGGTAGAACAACCATACTTGTCCCAAAATGGATTGCTATAGTAAATTAACTTGAATTAGGGACTCGAAAAAAGTACTCTGTGGCCTCATATGATTTTTCAAAGCTATGTATTTAGTCTCTACGTCAAAATGCTCAAAGTCTTGAAACCCAAGGGGTTGGAGGGATAGTTTTATTGAAAACATCTACAATTCTCAAAATCAAGGACGATTTTTTGAAGAAGAATTATCTAAAAAATTGAATCCCAAAAACAAACTATATAGACTCCGCGATTTGGTTAATTGGTCTGAGTTAGAAGAAAAGGCTTTGG
>Ga0075163_10001491_pt1 | contig 31606 bp, 34 predicted proteins | sample JI1023141ADNA_FD_71478 | JGI IMG/M metagenome (GOLD analysis project Ga0075163, IMG submission 71478) | Wastewater effluent complex algal communities from Wisconsin, to seasonally profile nutrient transformation and Carbon sequestration -... | ecosystem: Engineered > WWTP > Effluent > Algae...
CGCCCTTGCAGTCGAGGTCGACCTGGCACGCGAGCGCCTCGGAGGGCCGCGGAAAGCCGCAACCTCCCAGCACGAGCGCGAATACCCAGAACCTCATCACCCCACACTAGCAGCAACGAGCGTGCCTGTTACGCGGATGTAATTCCGCGGGGTTTCGGGGCTATCCCTGGGGATCCGATGGCGTGCCGAGGACCTGGGCACCCCGATCGTCAAGTACGACGAACACGTTGCCGCATCTCACCGCCACCGTCCTCGCGAGCATCTGCAGGTCTGCACGCTTGGCAGCCCTACGTTCAGCCTCGTATCGCAACAACGCGCTCGTTCGCACGTCTGGCTGTATCGGCCGCGGATCCCACACATTCACCCCCCTCACGCACTTTGTTCCGCGAGTGCTGTATCGGCCGAGATCGGCAGGCGTGAAGCCTCAGCGATGTAGGCGTTTCCAGGTCGCGCCGATGCAGGTGTCCTGCACGAACGTCAGGCCACCCGCCTTCGCCTTCGCGCCGGCGGTGTCGCTCGAGATGCCGAGCTGCAGCCACAGCACCTTCGCGCCGATCGCCACCGCCTCGTCGGCGATCGCGGGCGTGTCCTCGGGCTTGCGGAACACGTCGACGATATCGACCGGCTCCGCGATGTCCGCGAGCGACGCGACCGCAGGCACCCCGTGGATCGCGGTCTCCTTCGGGTTGACGGGGATCACGCGATAACCCGCGTCGAGCAGGATCTTCATGATCCCGTACGACGGCTTGTCGGGGTTCGCCGACGCGCCGACGATCGCGATGGTCTTCGCGTCGTCGAGGATCTTCCGGAGCTCTGGATCGGTCATGACCCTCGCCGTTCGCGTGATCTCGCCCATGCGGCCGGACTGGTAGTCGCGGATCGCTTCGTGGATCTCGCGCTCCGTGTTCATCACGAACGGACCATACCGCGCGACCTGCTCGCGATGGGGCACGCCACCGAGTAGCAGCAGGCGTCCCTCACCGCCCTGGAGCCGAACGGCATCGCCTTCGCCGAGGATGGCGAGCTGGCCGTCGGTGATCGGCTTGCCGGCGATCTCGACGGCGCCCTGGAACACGTACGCGAGCACCTGCTGATCGCGCGAGACCGGGAGCGTGACGTCGGCGCCCGGGGTCAGGGTCCAGTCCTGAAACACGATCGGCGTGTGGGTCTCGATCACGGCCTTGGTGCCGAGCGCCTCGCCGGCGATGATCTTGACGGTCGCGTGATCGGTGGTCGCGGTCGGGATCCGCTCGCTCGGCACGTCCTGATAGCGAGGGCGCGTCAGCTTGAGGCGCGCCGGGAGGTTCACCCAGATCTGGAAGCCGTGGACACGGCCGCCGTTGGTCTGCAGCTCCTTCGACGGCATCTCGCTGTGCACGATGCCCGCGCCGGCGGTCATCCACTGGACGTCGCCGCTGCGCAGCCGACCCTTGTGGCCCGCGGAGTCCTCGTGCTCGAGGTCGCCCTCGAGGATGTACGACACGGTCTCGAAGCCGCGATGCGGGTGATCGGGTGCGCCGATCGCCTTGCCGGGCGCGTAGTCGATCGGACCGAGCTCGTCGATCAGCAGGAACGGGTCGATCAGATCCACACCCGCCGTCGGGACGGGACGCCGCACGATGAACCCACCGCCTTCGGTCTGCCGGTGGGCGTTGATGATGCGCTGGACGTTGCGGTTCATGGCGACACCTTGGTTACTAACAGTAACCGCCACAAGGAGGCACATGTTTGTGACTATGCTCGAGCATGGATCCGCAGACGGAGAAGCTGTTGCGCGAGCTCGAGCCGGATCCGCGCAATCGCGGCCTGCTCGCGGTGCTCGCGGATCATCTCCAGCAGCTCGGTGATCCGCGCGGCGAGCTGATCGTCCTCGATCTGACCGCGTCGCCGGAGTCCGCGGCGATGGCGCGCCGCCGAGAGCTGTGCGTCGAGCTCGCGCCGCCGTTCGACAAGAAATCATCGCCCAAGACGACCTGGGGCCTCGGGTTCATCCGGTCGATCGAGATCGAGGAGCCGGGCACGTCGCTCGCGGGCTTCTCCCATCCGTCGTGCCGGCTGCTCGAATCGCTCACGGTCGGCAGCTGGCACAGGCTCGGCGTGACGGTGCCCGAGGGAGCGTTGCCGCGCTCGCTGCGCACGCTGATCGTGCGGGACAAGATCTCGAAGGCGTCGGACCTGTCGGGGCTGCCGCACCTCGAACACGTCCTGTGCATGGATGCGGGCCGGCTGGTTCATCCGACGCTGCGGTCGCTGACGCTGTTCGATCCGTCGACCCAGACGCTCGACGCGCTGTCACCCGACGAGCTCCCAGGCCTGCGCACGCTGACGATCGAGAAGTCGATCGAGCCGTTTCTCGATCGGCTCGCGGGCCTGCTCCCACAGCTCACCGAGCTCGTGCTCGATCACACGATCTTCGAGGACGACGCCTACGAGATCCTCGAGACGGCGCTCGCGGGTCGCAAGCTCGCGCGCCTCGCGATCGAGCCGTGGCGCAACCCGAGCCTCGACCGCGATCGCCTCGCGGCCCTCACCGACGAGCTCGTGATCCCTGCCTCCAACAAATCCGCAGTCGCGGGGAGCTACGTCACCCACGAGAAATTCGGGCGCGGGGAGGTGCTCCGGGAGTTCGACGGCAAGCTCGAGATCGCGTTTTCGAGCGGCAAACGTACGCTCAAAGACGGTCCTTACCTCAAGCGATCCCGCGACTGAACTGTCACTCCCCCCGCCCCGACTTCTTTGGTACTCACCCGCGCATGCACTTCGTTCGCGTTGTCCCAGCCCTCCTGCTTCTCGCGTGTGGTGGTGGCGGTAGCAACAACCCGCCCACGCCCGACGGTCCGCGGCCCGATACCCAGCAGCCCGATGGCCCCGAGCCCGATGGTCAGGAGCCCGATGGGCCGGAGCCCGATGGCCCGCCGGCGAGCACCGTCGCGCGCGTCTGGGCGGTCGGCGACATCCTCGAGAACAACGTCGACATCGTCGGCGGCTTCGACGCCGATGCCACGCTGCCGTTCAACACCGCCAACCCGCCGACGATCAAGGTCCCGGCGACCGGCGAGATCTCGACGCAGACCAACCAGACGTTCGACGCGCGCGGCTCCAAGATCGCCTTCATCGCCGACGCCACCGTCGCCGGTCGGCTCGATCTCAACGTCGCCAACGCCGACGGCTCGAACCCGATCGTCGTCATCGAGGGCGGCGTCGCCGGTATCGAGATCTCGTCGCTCGCGCTGTCGCCCGACGGCTCCAAGGTCGCGTTCACGATGGACAGCGCCGCGCTCGACAACGGCGTCGATCTCTACGTCGCGCCGACCACCGCCGCGGCCACGCCGGTCCTGATCTCTCCGGCCCGCGCGGCCGGCAGCCTCGACACCCAGGACGTGTTCTCGCAGTACACCTGGTCGCCGGACTCGAAGTTCGTCGCGTTCTCCGCCGACCTGACCGAGAACGGCGTCGACCAGGCCTACGTCACCGACACCTCCGTCGCGACGCCGGTGCCCGTCGAGCTGCTGGTCCGCGCCGACGTCACCGCCACCACGGGGTCCCGCGGGCTGCGTGGCCGCGTACTGTTCGACGCCAACAACAACATGTACTTCCGGGCGCGGCTCTCCGACGCGTCGACCCAGTTCACCTTCTTCAAGGCCGACGCCACGGGGGCGAAGACGGCGATCACGCTGCCGGCGCGCGGCGATGCCTCGACACCCGACATCGGCGCGTTCGGCGTCAGCCCCGACGGCGCCACCCTGGTGTTCTCCGCCGATGCCCCGACGGCCGGCGTGTTCGACGTCTACAAGGCCGCCACCGCCGACCTCGCGAACCCCACCAAGATCACCGCGGTGACGCCGATCAACACGCAGGTCCTCAACGCCACGTTCACCGCGCCGATCGCGTTCTCGCCCGACGGCACCAAGATCGCCGTGGTCGCGAACTTCCTGTCGGGTGGCGACAACACGGCCGAGCCGTTCGTGATCGCGATGGACGGGTCGTCGACCAAGCGCCTCGCCGCGCTGACGACCCAGACCAACCAGGACACCGAGCAGCTCGTGTGGACCGACAACGCCACCGTGTTCGCGCTCGGCGACATCGCGGAGATCAATGTCGGCGCGCTGTTCAAGCTCGACGCGGCGATGGAAGACCAGACCCCCACGCTCGCGGTCGGGATGCCGACCGGTGGTGACCTGGTCAACGTGTTTGTCGTCCTCCCGCAGTAACACCGCTCCACCCTCAGTAGGAACGAAGTCGTAGACTCCAGAGATGGGTGTGTTCGACTACGCGGAGGAGCTGAACCACGGGAGCCTCGCCGGCCCCGCGATCAGCGATGCCGAGCTGGCGCGCCGGCTGGTCGCTGGCTCGCGGCTCGCGACGTTGTCCACCATCGCGCTGCGCCCGGCCGGCTTCCCGTACGGCTCGCTGGTCGCGCACACCGTCGATGAACGCGGTCGCCCGCTGTTCCTGCTGTCGGCACTCGCCGAGCACACCAAGAACCTCGCCGCGTGCGCGAACGCGTCGCTGCTCGTCGTCGAGTCCGGATCGACCAGCATCGTGACGGCGCCGCGCGTGACCTTGGTGGGCACCTGCTCGCTGGTCGAGCCGAGCGAGCACGACGCGGTGCGCGCGCACTACGTGGCCGCGCATCCCGAGTCGGCGACGTGGTTCACCGATTATCTCCACTCCTATTCTTTGTATCGGCTCGAACCAAATGAAATGAGGGTGATAGTTGGATTCGGGCGACTGTCGTGGGTCAGTCGTGCTGACTACGAGGCACTCTCGATCGAAGACTGAAGCGAAGTCGGTCGCTTGCGTTAGGCGTCAGGTAGCCGTGTGTCGGCAAAGCAAGCATTTACGCGTGCTTGTGATCGAAATGAGCAGATAGACAGGGCTCATTTAGTCGTGTTGGATGGTCCCGCAACAACTTCCAGGAGGCCTTTCACGTGAAGCAGTCTTTGGCTCTGTCCGTTGTATTTGCGTCCCTGACGGCGTGTTCGGGCATTGACGAGGTCGAGGTAGAGACGGCAACGACCGAGTCGGCCGTTCACCACTCGCCCTCGCCAGCCGACCAGGCGTTCGCCAACGACGTCGCGGACGCGATGGTGGATCGCATCGTCACGCTGCTGTTCCGCGAGTTCGCGGTGACCACGCCGGATAACGCGGCGGTCGGCACCGCAGCGATCAGCAACATCTTCGACAACGACAACAAGTCCATGCGCTTGGTGGGCGACGTCGATCCGTTGCAGAACAGCAACCGCCCGAAGGACGACTTCGAGCGGGACGCGCTGGCGGCAGCGAAGCTCGGCAACAACTTCAGCCGCACCGAGAAGGTGAATGGCCGGTGGTATGTGCGGAAGTCGATCGCGGTCGCCACGACCTTCTCCCCATCGTGCGTCCACTGCCACGCGAACTTCGAAGGCCTCGCGAATCCGTGGGTCGGCGCGTTGATGGTGCGCGCGAAAGTGGACTGACGAGTTGATATTCCGGCGACTAGCCGCTTAGATGACTGAGTCAGCGGGGGGGAACATGTACGGACTCGTGAACAAGGCTGTGGTGGATCTGGTCGTCAACAAGTTTGGCGAAGACACCTGGGTGGCGATCAAGAAGAAGGCGGGCGTCGATCACGACCTGTTCGTCAGCATGGACGCCTATCCCGACGACATCACCTATCGGCTGGTCGGTGCCGCGAGCGAGGTGCTGGGGATTCCTCCGGCGGCGGTGCTCGAGGCGTTCGGCGAGTGGTGGGTGCTCTACACGGCGCAGGAAGGCTACGGGCCGATGCTCGACGCGGCGGGCAAGTCGCTGCGCGAGTTCCTCGAGAACCTCGACGCCCTGCATGCGCGCGTCGCGTTGACGATGTCGGAGCTGAAGCCCCCGCGCTTCCGGCTCGTACCGATCGATAGCTCGAACATGCTGCTCGAGTACCACTCGACGCGAGAAGGGCTCGCGCCGATGGTGCTCGGGTTGCTCAAGGGGTTGTCGATCCGGTTCAACACGCCGGTCGAGGTCTCGCACACGAGACGTGATTCGCATGACGAATTCACGATCCGTACGAGCCAGGCGTCGTAGTCTCGACAGGAGGCGTCGAGGTGAGTGAGCTCGGATTATCCCCACAGCTCGTGGATCGGACGTTTCCGTTCCACGTGGCCTTCGATGCGGCTGGGCAGGTCCTGCAGGTCGGGTCCGTGCTGCAGCGGCTCTGCCCGGCACTCGTCGGCAGCCGGATCGATGACGTGCTCGAGATCATCCGTCCCGAGGCGATGGCGTTCGAGATCGCGCGGATCCAGCAGCATCCACGCACGGTGTTCGTGGTGCAGCTGCGCGATCGCAGCTTGAAGTTGAAGGGGCAGATGCTGACCCTCGACAACGGCTCGATGATGTTCCTCGGCTCGCCGTGGATCACGCAGCTCGACGAGCTCGCCACCCACGAGCTGCAGCTCAACGACTTCGCCGTTCACGACCAGGTCGTCGACTGCATGTTCCTGATCCAGTCGCAGCAGACCGCGCTCGCGGATGTTCGCCGGCTCGCGAACCAGCAGTCGGTCAAGCTGGCGCAACAGCAGGCCGCGCTGCTCGAGGCGGAGCGGCTCGCGCGCGAGCGGCTCGAGAAGGAGCTCGATCTCGCGCGGCAGATCCAGGTCAGCATCTTGCCGCGGACGCTGATCGCCGAGGGTGTGGAGCTGTCGGCGTGCATGACCACGGCCACCGAGGTCGGCGGTGACTACTACGACGTGCTTCCCATCGAGGGTGGCTGCTGGGTGGGCATCGGCGACGTGTCCGGACACGGCGTGACATCGGGCCTGATCATGCTGATGGTCCAGAGCGCGGTCGCGGGGCTGGTCGCGCGCGATCCCGATGCGAGCCCGCGCGAGGCGGTCAACATCGTCAATCGCGTGCTGTTCGAGAACATCCGGCATCGGCTGCTCAAGGATGACTTCGTCACGTTCTCGCTGCTGCGCGTGTCGCATCGCCGGATCGTGTTCGCGGGCGCTCACGAGGAGCTGCTCGTGTTGCGCGGTCGCAAGAAGGGTGTCGACCTGGTCCCCACGCCGGGCACCTGGCTGGGCGTGCTTCCCGATATCGCGAAGTTCACCACGGAGACCGTGATCGATCTCGAGCCGGATGATCTCGTGGTGCTCTACACGGACGGCATCACCGAGGCTCGCAACGAGGTCGGCGAGCAATATGGCCTCGACCGGCTGAGCGCGACGCTCGAGGGCGTGCGGAGTCAGCCGATCGAGCAGATCCGCGATCACGTGCTCGCCGACGTGGCCCGCTGGTCGTCCCGCCGCCACGACGACGCGACGCTCGTGCTGATTCGCCAGATGAACTAGTCAGCTCCTTTCGTTCAGGGGGTTTCATGAACACCGCGCCGTACTTCCACCTGGTTCTGCAGCCCGACCTCGGGGTGGTGTCGACGATTCGCCGCTTCACCAACGATCTCTATCAACGCGTCCTCGACCGCGAGCTCGCGGGCCGGCTCGCGCTCGCGACGCACGAGGTGCTGGAGAACGCGATCTCGTACTCGAACGGGCGCGAGACCGAGCTGCGCATCGACATCGAAGGCGACGAGGTCAACCTGCGGACCTGGAACCACGCGGATCCCGAGCGCATCGAGGCGATCAAGGACGGGATCGACCACCTGATGGCCGCCGCCGATCCCGACGCGTACTACCAGGAGTGCATCTCCGTCTCGTATCAGCGCACCGACGGTGGCTCCGGCCTCGGCCTCGCACGGATCCGCAACGAGGCGGACATGAGTCTCAGCTACGAGATCGATCGAGATCGAGTTTGCATTCGAGCGACCACGAAGCTCGTTGGAGGACTGCGCGCATGACGTTGCAACTGGCAAATCTCGAGGCACCGATGCTGACCGCCGACTCCGTGGTGACGGACAAGATCCTGACCACGCGGCTGCATGGCACGGCGGATACCGAGAGTCGCCCAGGCCTCGAGGGGTATGTCTCGGAGTTGCACAAGGAGGCGTGCCGGCTGGGGATGTCGAAGGTGGTGGTGGATCTTCGCAACCTCGAGTTCATGAACTCGTCGTCGTTCAAGGTGTTCATCACGTGGCTCGGGCAGGTCATGGAGCTGCCCGCCGACGCGCAGTACCGGATCCACGTGCTGTCGAACCCGAGCACCCACCAGTGGCAGCGCCGGAGCCTGGCCGCGCTCAGCTGCTTCGCTGTCGATCTGGTGACCATCGAGACCTGATGGTCGTCGGCGCGTTTCCGGAGGAGATCGTCAGCCGGTTCCGCACGCTCTCGCTCGAGCGCATCGGACGGGTCGAATCGGTGTGGAACGCGTTGTTGCAGGGGGTGGATGACGAGGAGGCCGTGCGCGCGATCTCGCACGACCTGCACACGCTCAAGGGCGACGCGAAGATCATCGGGTTCGACGAGGTGCACGCGCTCGCGCAGAAGCTCGAGGAGCTGCTCGCGCTCGCCAGCCACCACGACTATCGGATCTCGGAGGACTTCGAGCTCGTGGTGTCGATGGCCACGCAGTTCGCGAGCATGTTGCTCAAGAAAAAGTCGGCGGCCGCGAGCGGGATCGATCTCGGCGGCTTCCTGCGGCAGGTCGACGACGTGCTGCGCGAGACCCGCGTGCTGCGCAAGACGCGCCCGACCAACCCGGGGTTCGCGCCGCTGGTCGAGACCGCCGCGGATCGGCTGTCGACCGGGACCCGCGGCCGGCTCGCCGTCGCCGCCACCGACGCGTTCCTCGAGTACCTGTCGGCGCGCCAGCCGCACTCGCGCAAGCGGCTGCACGGGATCTGGCGATCGCTGTCGGCGGAGCTGTCGCGGCTCCAGATCATCGAGCTCGCTCCGCTGGTCGAGCGCCAGCGCGGCGCGGCCCAGGCGCTGGCCGGCGAGCTCGGCAAGGCGATCGAGCTGGTGATCGACGTCGGCGCGACCCGGCTCGATCCGCGCGTCGCCGAGGCCGTCGAGATGGCGATGGTGCACCTGGTTCGCAACGCGATCGATCACGGCATCGAGCTGCCCGCGGAGCGAGGGAGCAAGCCGCACGCGGGACGGATCTCGATCCGCGCGCAGGAGATCTCCGGCTACATCCACGTCGCGATCGAGGACGACGGGGCCGGCGTCGATCTCGAGGCGGTGCGCCAGCGCGCGCCCGACGCCTCCGAGCGCGAGCTGCTCGACGTGGTGTTCCGGCCGGGCTTCACGACGCGCGCGGACATCAGCGACGTGTCGGGACGCGGCGTCGGGCTCGACGCGGTCAAGGCGGGCCTCACCAAGGTGGGTGGTCGCGTCTCGATCCACAGCCGCCCCGGGCTCGGTACGACGATCACGCTGGTGGTGCCCGCCCCGACCCGCCAGCTACGCGTGTTCCAGTTCCTGTCTCCCGGCGGCTCGATCAGCCTCGCCGTCTCGGCGCGCTGGTCACCCACCGTCGAGCCGGCCACCGACGCGGCGATCGATCCGATCCAGATCCTGGAGCTCGCCGCGCACAGCCGGCAGACGATCACCAACATCCAGCTACCGCTCCCCGAGCAACGCGCCGTGCGGCTGCGCTGGGGCCTGCTGGAAATTCCGATCAAGATCGCGACCGAGCCGGTCCTCGCGACCGCCGAACGCGTGTGCCCGACGCCCGACGAGCACCCCCTCGAGATCCTCACGATCGACGGGGTCGAAACGCTGCTGCTGCGTCCCGAGCACATCAAGCCGTAGCGGCTATACCTGTGCGTGCGTCTCGTCGTCGTTCTCGCGATCGCGGTCTTCGTCTCCCTCGCGCTGTGGGTGACGCTCGGTAACGCGGCGGCCTTCGATCTCGTCGCCATCCACGCGATCCAGGCGGTTCGCACGTCCACGCTCGACGAGGTCGTCGCGTCCTTCACGCTGTTCGGCAGCACGCCTGGCGTGATCATCGCCATCCTCGCGACCGCGGGGTACGCCGCGCTCCGTCACGACCAGCGCCTCGCCTACGGCGTGCTCGGCGTCGGCGTCGTCGACGAGCTGAGCTATCCGATCCTCAAGCTGATCTTCCAGCGCGATCGCCCGCTCGACCTCGCGACGGTGTTCCTGCCCACCACGTTCAGCTTCCCGAGCGGACACTCGGTCGCCGCCGTCGCGGTCTACGGTATGATCGCCTACGCGCTCGCGCGCTTGCACCCGCGGCTGCGGATGCCGCTGCTCGTGATCGCGCCGCTGTTCTCGCTCGCCCTCGGCCTGTCGCGGCCGTACCTCGGCGTGCACTGGCCGACCGACGTCCTGGCCGGCTTCGCGCTCGGCACCCTGATCCTGGTGGGCGGGATCCGCTGCACGATCGACACGCGATCCTGACTCGGGCACTCTCGCCTCGATGTCCGAGTCGCTGGTGCTCGCACCCACGCCCGATCCCCGAGTGTTCGTCGCGCCCGATGGTCGGCGCCTGTCCCCTCCCGCCACCTGGGCCTGCCTGCCGCCCGGCGATGCGGGGCTCACGCGTCGCGTGAAGGCGGCCGGGCCGTCGTGGGCGGTGATCGAGAACAAGGGCCGCAAGAAGTTCTCGAAGGGGCTGTGGGCGCCGGCCGAGACCATCGCGGCCCAGCGCACCGCGCTCGAGGTCGAGCGCTCCACGGAGAGCTACGCGAAGAAGCGGGCCGCCGACACGTCGCGGCGCGAACGCACGCAGGCCGACTACGTGGTCGAGTTCGGACGCGAGGTCCAGGCGTTCCTGCGGTTCTCGCCGATGTGGCAGCCCCACGCGATCAAGCTCGCGCGGCTCGTCGCGGAGCACGCGACGCCGGTCGGCTCGGGCACCGTCGCGCGAACGCAGCGCATCCCGGTCGCGGAGCGTGCCGAGGCCGCGGTGATTGCCTGGATGCGTCATCAGACCACCGCGTACGACGCGATGAAGATCGAGCGCGTCGCCGGTCGTCGTCGGGAGGTGCGGCGCGAGCTCGCGCAGATCTCGCGCGTGCTGCTCGATCTGCATCGCCGCGAGGTCGCACATGTGTTGCATTCGTGCTCGCTGTGCAAGGCACTCGGCACGGCGTAGGCGCTGGCGCGAGCGATGCAACCTCGCTGCGCATGACGTCCAGAATCAAGCAGATGCTGCTGGCGCAACGTCGTCAGCTGATGCTCCGCTATCACGACGAGATCGAGCGCGCGGACGCGCACCTCGGCGAGCGCGAGACCGAGACGGTCGATCAAGCGAGCGAGGAGTGGGAGGCGGCGGTGCTCGCGCGACTCGGAGAGACCGATGCGCGCGCCCTCGAGGAGGTGGTCGCCGCGATCCGTCGCTTCGACGACGGTACGTATGGGCGCTGTCGCGCTTGCGAACAACCGATCTCGGCGCGTCGACTGGAGGCACTCCCCACGGCGGCGCTGTGTATCGGTTGTGCGGATGAAACGCGACCGACGCAACCCGTCGTGATCCAGCGGGACAAGGCTGCGCCTCACTGATCGCGTCGCGCAGCCATTGCGCGATCGCCGAACGAGAACGCGGCTCGCGGATGGTACGGCGCTGGCAGTGAGGCAGGGTATGCCTCGTACCAGTCAGCTGCGTGTCGTCGACATCATGTCCACCGCCGTCATCACCATGAAGGTGACCGACGTGATCACCAGCGCACACGCGGAGATGGAGGTCGGCATGATCCGCCACCTTCCGGTCGTCGACGATCATGGTCGCCTGGTCGGCGTGCTGTCGGACCGCGACATCCTCAACGCGCGCAACGCCAAGGCCAAGATCTCCGACGTGATGACGCGCGACGTGATCTCGATCCGTCCCGACGTCCCGGCGGCGAAGGCGGCGTCGATCATGCTCGACGAGAAGATCAGCTCCGTCATGGTGGTCGACGAGCACGGCACCTTGGTCGGCCTGGTGACGATGACCGACTATCTCGATCTGGCGCGCCGAGCCCTCCTCGGCTTGCCGCTGGAGCGCTGATCATGTGGAAACGCATCCTCGTTCCTCACGACTTCTCGGCGGGTGCGAACCACGCGACCGCGCTCGCCCGCGACGAGGCCCTCGCACACGGCGGCGAGATCCTCCTGTTGCACGTGGTCGATCTGCCGCTCGGCTTCGGCCCGAACACGACGGTCACGCTGACTCCCGGGTCCACCCCCGTCGGGATCCGCGACTACGCGATGACGGGAGCGACGGAGCACATGGCCGACCTCGCGAAGCGCCTCGAGGCCGACGGTGTCGCGGTGTCGACCTTCGTCCGCATGGGGCACATCGTCGAGGAGATCCTGCGCCTCGCTCGCGAGCACGAGGTCGACACGATCGTCATGGGCACGCACGGCCGTAGCGGCCTCGGGCACCTGCTCTCCGGTAGCGTTGCCGAGCGCGTCGTTCGCACGAGCCCGGTGCCCGTCGTCACGACGCGTCATCCCTGACCCCACACGGCAAAGCGTGCGGCGTCCTCGGCGCCCCGCGCAACGGTTGCGCGCTCGCTCGCCTCGCAGGAATGGTCTGGCTGGCGCGCAGCTTGCTGGTCTCGAGGGTGGGAGGTCTCACGATGACGCCAGTCGTTCGCCGTTACACCATCCACCGGCACGGCGATACCCAGACCTCGGTGGAGTCGGTCGTGCCTGGAGCCCGACCTACGCGGACGCGGACGATCGCGGATCGCGTCCCGATCACCGAGATCATGAGTCGCGAGGTCGTCTGCGCCCGCGGCAACCTCGAGCTCTCGAAGGTGGTGTGGCTGATGACGCATCGCCGGCTCGGGTGCATGCCGGTGGTGGACGATCGCCGGCATCCGATCGGCGTGATCACCAAGTTCGATCTGATGGAGCAGCTCGACGCGGCGATGCAAGCGCTCGGCGACGATAGTCCGATGCCGACCGACCTGACCCCGCGCGATGCCGAGGAGGCGATGATGCCGATCGCCTTCGTCCTCCAGGAACAGGCCACCGTTGCCCACGCCGCAGCGATGATGTCGCTGGAGGATACCCATCACGTGCTGGTCGTGCGCTCGAGCGGCGAGCTGGTCGGGGTGGTGTCGTCCAAGGATGTGGTCGAATGGCTGGTCACCAACGACGAGCTGAAGTCGTCGCGCTCCGCCGAGCCGCAACCGGAGGTCGTCTCACCGGCCTAGGTCCAATGCCGCTCAGAACGATGACGTTGACGTGAACCTGAACATCGACGCCACCTTGGACATTGACCGCCAACCATCGATCTGGTGGTCGACGGTTGGCGCATTCCCAACGCTCGATCGAGTTCCTCGCATTGGATCAGCTGCTACGTGTCTCTCAGTCGCAGCCTCGCAATGTTGCGGAGGGAGCGGGTCGTCGCACTGCCGTCGATCAGGCTCGTTTCTATATCCATGCGCGTGGATCAGCGATGGAGGCCGCCGCCGCGTTGGACACGGTCCAGGGTGGCGTTGATGTTCAAGTTCACGTCAAGGTTCTTACCTGGCATTGGGCCTAGGTCTTGCTCTTACCCAACGCATGAATCCCCACGAAGTCGCGATCTCCGAAGTCATGACCCGCGTGAGCATCACCGCGCGCGGCGATGCGACGATCGCATCACTCGCCGCGATCATGACGGAGCGCCACGTCGGCTGCGTGCCGATCGTCGATAGCGAGGACCGCCCGATCGGCATCGTCACCAAGCTCGATCTGATCGAGTGCCGCGACGCGAGCCGGACGACCGCACGCGACGTGATGATGCCGCACGCGATGACGCTGCAGCCATCCGACACGCTCGCGCATGCGTCTCGCCTGATGAGCACCGAAGGCTTTCACCACCTGCTGGTGCTGGAGGGTGGGCGGCTCGCCGGCGTGGTGTCGACGTTCGATGTCACGCGCTGGGTCGCGGAAGCGTCAGCCAGGTAAGTCATGTCGTCGCCCGTCCTCGTCCACCACATCATGTCCACGGACGTCGTGGCGTTCTTCGAGGAGCAGAGCCTGCCCCTCGCCGAGGACGTCATGCGGATCCACAAGTTTCGACACCTGCCGGTGATCGATACCGAGCGTCGGCTCGTCGGCCTGATCACGCAGCGCGACATCCTGCGTGGCCAGATCAGCGTGCTCGTCGGCCTCTCCCCGGACGAGCGCCGCGCTCGCCAGGAGGAGGTCCGGATCAGCACGCTGATGACGCGAGACGTGTGGACCGTGACTCCCGAAACGCTGGCCTCGCACGCGGGGCGGACGCTGCTGGATCACAAGTACAGCTGTCTGCCGGTCGTCGACGCGGATCGCGTCCTGCGCGGGATCGTGACCGAGCGCGACTTCCTGCGGTTCGCGGTCAAGGCGCTGGAGGCTCACGACTGATCCCTGCGTTCGGCCGGACTCGCAACGCGCAAGTTCTGCGCATGCAAACACCTACCCGACACGCGCGCGAGATGCGGTCGATTTTTTCGCGATGACCCCGGAGCTTCACGAGCGCACGAACGCCGCGCTCCGACGCACGGTCCTGCTTCGCGCGAACATCCTGGGGCCTGCGGTGCTCGCGATGACCGCGGGGTTCGTCATCTGTTCGCATTGGTTCGGGATCCGGCCCGGACCGATCGCCCACAGCATCAACCTCGGCCTCGTCGGCGTGCTCGCCCTCGTCGCTGCGTGGTTCCGCTGGCGGCCCGTGCCCGACCCCTGGGTGCACGTCCTCTCGACGACGGTCTGGTGGGGGCCGGTCGCGGCGACCCTGGTGACCGAGTACTCGATCCACGACACCAACATCACCTGGCTGCTGCTCGTGATGCTGGCGAGCGCGGGCGTGCTCCTCGACACGCGCTACGTCGTGGGCTCGCTCGTCATCGCGATCTCGATCGCGATCCCGCTGGTGCTGCGAGACGGCGGCTCGAACGCCCGGCTCTATATCGCGGCGCTCGTGGCAGCGGGCGCGTTCGCGACCCTCAGCCACATCCTCATGCGACGCGCGCTGGTCACCGCCGAGCTCCACCGGATCGACGCAGCCGACACCTCGAGTCAGCTCGCGGCCCGCCTCGTCGAGCTCGAGCGGGCGAAGGACGAACGCGCCCAGCTCCACGATCAGCTGCTCCACTCGCAGCGTCTCGAGGCCACCGGCACGCTCGCCGCCGGCCTCGCGCACGACATGAACAACATCCTCGCCTCGATCACGACGTTCGCCGAGCTGCTGCTCGACGACAACTCGCCGACGCGCCGCGAGGACATCCAGCGGATCCTCGCGCAGGCTGCGCGTGGCGCCGAGCTCACGCGCGGGCTGCTCGCCTTCAGCCGGCGTGGTCAGTACCGCAAGCAGATCATCCGGTTCGACACGATCGTGCAGGATATGGTGCCGATCCTGTCGCGCACGCTCGACAAGGCGATCGAGATCCGCGCCACCACCGCCGCCGGCGACCACTGCATCGACGGAGATCCCTCGCAGTTCGCGCAGGTCCTCATGAACCTCGCGGTCAACGCCGCGGCTGCGATGGACGGCAAGGGCATGCTCGCGATCACCTCCGATCACGTCGTGCTCGACGCGGCGATGGCCGACCCGCTCGAGCTCGCGCCCGGACCGCACGTGCGCTTGCGGGTCCAGGACACCGGCATTGGCATGGACGAGGCGACGCGCTCGCGCATCTTCGAGCCGTTCTTCACCACGAAGCCGCTCGGCAGCGGGACCGGGCTCGGGCTCGCGACGGTGTGGGGCGTCGTCAAGCACCACGGAGGCAGCGTGCACGTCGAGTCGACGCTCGGAATCGGCACGACGTTCTGGATCTACCTGCCGATCGCGCCCGCAGCCGCAAAACCAGCGGACGAGGTCGCCGCCGTGGCGGTGGCTGCGCCCATGACCCCGTCACCGTCGGCGTGTGCGCTGCCGAGCGGGCCACCGACGGTCCTGATCGTCGACGACGAGGCCGCCGTTCGCAAGGGCACGATCCGCCTCCTCGAGCGCCGAGGGTTTCGTGCCCTCGAGGCCGGCGACGGTGCCGAGGGGATCCGCCTCTACCGCCAGCACGCCGGCACGATCGGCCTCGTGATCCTCGACATGGGCATGCCCGTGATGGGCGGCCCGGAGTGCTTCGCGCAGATCCGGGCGCTCGGGCCGGTCCCGATCCTGATCGCGACCGGCTATGCCGTCGAGGCCGAGGCGCAGGCGCTGGTCAGCCGCGGCGCTTCCTTGATCGAGAAGCCGTTCTCGAGTGCGGCCCTCTACGCGGAGGTCGCGCGGTTGCTGCAAGTATCTGCGGTCCAGCGAGCTTCGGAGTGAGCTACGTCCGAGCGGTCGACGGATCAGCTGGTCTTGACGGCCGCGACGATCTCCGCGGCCGACGCGTTGTCACCCGGTCCGTCGGAGACGTGCTGCCACAGCACCGTCCCATCCGTCGCGACCACCAGCACGCCGCCCTGCTGGAGCGCGCTGCCCTGCGTCCTGCCCTGGCGAAAGCCTCGCCGGAACGCTCCGATCGTGCGCGTCAGCGCGGAGACGGTGAGGACGGTCCGCAGCCCGGACTTCAGCTCCGCCGCTCGAAACACGGCGAGGGAGGGGTCGGTGTAGATCGCGCCGTCGTAGCCGGTGGTCTCGCGAAACCCGGCGATGAACATCGGGGGTCCGTTGCCGATCACCTGCAACGACACGCCCGCCGCATGTAGGCGGTCGACGTCGCGGTGCAACTGCACCACGTGCTCGCGGCAATGCAGTCAGCCGAAGTGCCGGACGAACACCAGCGCGGCCGGCCGGTCCCGCCACAGGCTGTCGAGCCGGATCGCGGTCGCCTGCTCGTCCAGCACCGTCATCGCGCCGATCGTGTTTGCTCGGTTCATCAGGCGCCGGTTGGGTGTCGTGGCGCGGAGGAAGGTTACAGGCCAACCGCGCAAAAATTGCAGGTTATCGGCGGGATTGCGTACGTACACGCATGGGCGACTCCGGTCGATTTGCCCGGCATGGAGATCAGGAAGGGTACTTCGACTTCGCCCGATGCACGCACCGCTGCCCGCGAGCTGCACGCGGCGCTCGCAGGCCCCGACATCGCACTCGCGATCGTCTATTGCGCGCCGACCTACGATCTAAAGGAGCTCGGCGCGGAGCTCGCCGCGGTGTTCGGCGACACGCCGGTGATCGGTTGCACCACCGCCGGTGAGATCACGCCGATCGGCTACCTCGAAGGGTCGGCGACGGCGGTCGCGCTCGTCGGACGCGACGTGTTCGCGCACCGAGCGGATCGACAACCTGCGCGGCCTCGAGCTCGCGACGGGCGAGACCACGGCGCGCCGAGCACTTGCCGAGCTGCGCGCGCGCGGTGTCTCGCCGACCGGCAGCAATTGCTTCGGGCTGCTCCTCAGCGACGGCCTCGCGATGCAGGAGGAGTCCCTGGTCGCCGCGATTCACACCAACCTCAACGACATCCAGATGATCGGTGGCTCGGCGGGAGATGGCGTGAACTTCGGCTCCACGTTCCTCTACCACGAGGGCGAGTTCCGGACCGACTGCGCGCTGTTCACCTGATCTCGACGCGCGCGCCGTTCCGCGTGTTCAAGACCGAGCACTTCAAACCGGCCTCCGCCAAGATGGTGGTGACCGAGGCCGAGCCGGCGCGCCGGATCGTCACCGAGATCAACGGCGAGCCGGCGGCCCGCGAGTACGCGCGCATGGTCGGCCTCGAGGTCGACAAGCTGACGCCGATGATCTTCGCGGCCCACCCCGTGGTGGTCAACATCGGCGGCCACAGCTACGTGCGCTCGATCCAGAAGGTCAACGAGGACGAGAGCCTCAGCTTCTTCTGCGCGATCGACGAGGGCATCGTGCTGACCGTCGCCGACGGCATCGACCTGGTCGAGAACCTCGAGAGCGCCTTCGCGCGCGTCACCCGCGATCTCGGAACGCCGGCGCTGGTGCTCGGGTGTGACTGCATCCTGCGGTCGATCGAGATCGGCCAGCGCGGGCTGCGCGACCAGGTCGGCAAGATCTTCGCCGACAACAACGTGGTCGGGTTCGCGACCTACGGCGAGCAGTACAACGCGATGCACGTCAACCAGACGTTCACCGGGATCGCGATCGGCCATGGGTGAGCCCAAGACCTACGAGGAGCTCGAGCGCGAGGTCGCGCGGCTCCGCAAGATCAACGGCAAGCTGATGGAGCGCGTCGAGCGCGACATGAGCATGCAGGGCGGGGCGTTCTCGCTGTTCCAGGCCGCGACGGCGCTCGAGGACAAGGTCAAGACGCGCACCGATGCGCTGACCTCGATGAACGAGGAGCTGGTCCGCGCCCGCGATGCCGCCAACGCCGGCAGCCGCGCGAAGTCCGAGTTCCTCGCGAACATGAGCCACGAGATCCGGACGCCGATGAACGGCGTGCTCGGCATGGCGGAGCTGCTCCTGGCGACCGAGCTGACGCCGCGGCAGCGCAACCTGACGGAGAACGTCCAGCGCTCCGCGATCAGCTTGCTCGCGGTGATCAACGACATCCTCGACTTCTCCAAGGTCGAGGCAGGACGGCTCGAGCTCGAGGACCTCGAGATCGATGTGCGCGATGTCATCGAGGACACCGTCGAGCTGCTCGCACGCTCGGCACACGTCAAGGGGCTGGAGCTCGTCACCTCGATCCCACCCGGGGTGCCGACGCGCCTGCGTGGAGATCCGGGTCGGATCCGACAGGTGATCACCAACCTGGTCGGCAACGCGATCAAGTTCACCGAGCGTGGTCACGTCGTGATCTCCGCGGCGGATGACGGCATCGACACCGAGGGGCGACAGTGCCTGCGGATCGATATCATCGACACCGGCATCGGCATCTCGCAGGCCGTGATCGATCGCCTGTTCACCGCGTTCACGCAAGCCGACGGCTCGATGTCGCGCCGCTACGGCGGCACCGGCCTGGGGCTGGTGATCGTCCGCAAGCTGTGCCGGTTGATGCACGGCGATATCACCGTGACGAGCGAGGTCGGCGTCGGGTCGACGTTCTCGGTCTCGATCGCCCTCCTGCCCGGCACGGTCACCGAGGTCCGGAACGAGCTCGGCGGCGCCGAGGTGGTGGGTCGTCGCGCGTTGATCGTCGAGGCCTCACCACCGATGCGGATCGCGATCGCGGATCAACTGCGTGGGCTCGGCCTGATCTGCGACGCGGTGGCGACCCCCGCCGATGCCGTGACCTGCGTCCAGGCCGCACGCGCTGCAGGCGCGCCCCACGCGGTCGTGCTGTCGGCGACCGAGATCGAGGGTGGGCCGGCGTGGATCCGGTTGGTCCGCGAGAACGAGGCGCGCGTCAAGACGGCGATCGAGCTGCCTCGACCCGTCCGGCGCTGGCGGCTGATCGGCGCCCTTCGTCACGCGTTCGGCGTGATCGCTCCACCGGTGCGCGAGCGCAGATCGTCGCTCAACCCGGAGAACGTGGCCGGGCTCCGCGTGCTGGTCGCCGAGGACAACCTGATCAATCAGGAGGTCACGATGGGGATCCTCGGGGATCTCGGCTGCACCGCGATCTGTGTCGCCGATGGCTCCGAGGCCCTCGAGGCGCTCGAGCGCGACTCGTTCGACATCGTGCTGATGGACTGCCAGATGCCGGTGATGGACGGCTACGAGACGACGCGTGCGTGGCGCAAGCGCGAGGTCGAGACCGGCGGGCACCAGAAGGTGATCGCGCTGACGGCGAACGCGTCGTCGGAGGATCGCGAGGCGTGCCGGATCTCCGGCATGGATGACTTCCTGTCCAAGCCGTTCCAGCGTGCCGAGCTGTGCGCGATGCTCGCGAAGCACATCACCACCCCGGCCGCGCCGCAGGTTGCACCTCCCGCGCCCGTCGTCGCGCCCGCTCCGGTGGCGGCGCCCGCTCCGGTGGCCGTCGTCGTCGCGGTGGCGCCGGCCGTCGTCGTCGCACCACCTCCGGTGGCGCCGCACGTCGTCGTCGCACCTCCCGTGGTCGCACCGGTCACCGCACCACCGTCCGACGTGCTGGATCCGTCGACCCTGGCGCAGATCCGCGCCACGCAACGCCCCGGTCGGCCCGACCTGGTCGCGCGGATCCTGACGCTGTTCCTCGAGAAGTCGCCGGCGCAGATCTCGGAGATCTGCGAGGCAGCGAGCGATCCGTCGCGGCTGGCACGCGCCGCTCACGGTCTCAAGGGTGGTAGCGCCAACCTCGGGCTCGTCCAGCTCGTGAGCCTGCTGGCCTCGATCGAGCAGCACGCGAAGCGCAACCAACTGACCGAGATCCCGGCCTTGCTCGAGGCCTTGCCGGTCGCTCATGCAGCGGCGATGCAGGCCGTGCGTCACGAGCTCGCCCCCAAGGAGGAGTCCCATGTCTGAAGCGCGAATTCTGGTAGTCGACGACGATCTCTCGACGCGCATGATCGTGGCCGAGGCGTTGCTCGCCAGTGGCTTCGACGTGATCGAGGCGGAGGACGGCGTGGCCGGGCTGTCGATGTTCGAGGAGCATCACCCGGACGCGATCCTGCTCGACATCAACATGCCGAACCTCGACGGCTACGATGTCTGCACGCAGATCCGCCAGCTCTACGGCAACGGCGACGTGCCGATCATGGTGATGACGGCGAGCGACGATCTCGAGGCCGTCGAGCGCGCGTTCGCCGCGGGCGCGACCGACTTCACGACCAAGCCCGTCAACCTCCAGCTGCTCCCCTATCGCATTCGCTACATGCTGCGCTCGGCGCATGCCGGCGATGTCGCGCGCGAGATCGCGCGCCGGCTCGTGCAGTCGCAGGCCCTCGCGAAGCTGGTGCACTGGCACGTCCACACCGACGGCGGGTTCGAGTGGGCCAACGATCCGATGCCGACCTTGTGTCCGAGTGGCCCGGCCACCGAGGTGCCCCTCTCGCTGCTCGATCTCGTCCATCCCGACGACCGAGATCGCGTCACCGCGCTCCTCGGCGCTCGCACCGCCCACGTCGCGGAGTTCCGCATCGTGCTGCCCGATGGCAGCGAACGCGTGATGTTGCAGCACGCACGGTCGGTGATCCGACGCTCGGGATCGCGCTGTTCGGCGCGACCCAGGACATCACGGACCGCAACCGCGCCGAGCAACAGGTCGCGAAGCTCGCCTACTACGACGACGTCACCGGGATCCCCAACCGGCGCCTGATCGAGCGCTACCTCGAGGTGGCCGATGGCGCGCCACGCGTCGCGATCGTCGTCGACCTCGGAACGGCGAGCTGCCAGCTCGACGACAAGGCCCGCGATCGCCTGATCCGCTCCGCCACCGCCCGGATCATCGACCGGGTGCGCGGCAACGATCTCGGTCAGCGCCTCGACGCCGCGCCGCGGTCCGTCGAGGCGTACGGCTCGACGATCGTCGGGCGCAGTGGAGCCGACGAGCTCGTCGTGGTGTCCAGCGGGACCGATCCGACGCGCCTGGTGCGCGCGATCGAGGGCAGCGCCGCGATCCCGTTCACCATCAACGAGACCAGCCTCCGGCTCTCGGTCCGGATCGGCACCGCGGCATGCCCGGATCCGATCGCGCGCCCCACCGAGCTCCTCGCCGCGGCGCGCTGGGCGCTCCAGCAAGCCGAGGGCACCGTCGGTGTCTACAGCACGGCGCTGCACCGGCAGCGCGCCCGAGAAGCGGCGATCGAACAGTCGCTCGATCTCGCGCTCGCGTGCGCGACCCCGGAAGCGACCGATTCGATCACCGTCCGGTACGAGGCCCGCGTCGATCCCAAGACCGAGCGCGTGATCGGCCGGCGCGCACACCCCGTGTTCGATCGCGCGGTTCGCAACGAGATCGGACCGCTGCTCGCCTCCGACCGCGTCCGCGCCGCACGCGTGATGCTGTGGACGCTGATGCGCGCGCTCGAGGAAGCCGCGACCTGGCCCGCGCCGCTGCGGCTCACCGCGGCGCTATCGTGCGGTCAACTGGGCGCGATCGGCGGGATGCGGACGATCGAGAACGCGCTGGCGGACTCCCGCTTCGATCCGTCGAGGCTCGACCTCGAGCTGGTGGATCTGCCGGAGTCGGCGCCCGAGTTCGAGGCAGCGGTGACCGTGTTCACGCTGCTCAAGCAGCGCGGGATCGGGATCGGCCTACGCGTCGATGATCGCACCCCGCTGCAGGCGCTCAGCCGGCTGCCGCTGACCTTCGTCCGCCTCGATCCGTCCAGCCTGTCCCCCGGGCTCCTTCCCGTCGTGATCGCGGTGGCCGAGACGCTCGGGCTCGCGGTCGCGGTCACCGGCGTCAACACGCCTGCCGGTCGAGACAACCTGAGGTCGTTCGAGATCGCGGAGCTGTCCGGCGCGCACGTCGACGGTCCGGTGGGCGTGACCGCACCGACGCTCGATACCTACCTCCAGTCCGGCGCCGCGGCTCAGTAGAACGAACCGCGCACCGTGGTGGTCGACGGCACCAGCGTCGTCAGCCTCATCCGGCCCGGCGCGGCGTGCTCCTGGCAGAACCAGGACAGGCCGTCGGAGTCGCGGCGCAGGGCGACACACGCCGGGCACTGCGGCTCGAGGACGGCGTCGCGTCCGAGGCTACCGACGACCAGCACGGGGCAGGGTGCATCAGGGATCACGTGGTCGGCGATCGAGCGTCGCCCGTGCATGCCGAACCTGCCGATCACGAGCAGGTCGGCATCGACCTCGGCCGCGAGGGCGTTGATCTCGGGAGCCGCCTTGCCTGCTCGGACATGGATCCGCGTGCGCCACGTCGTGCGATCGGCGCCGGTGTTGTCGAGCGCCTCGCCGACCGCGGTCTCGAGCCAGCGGCGCTCGTGTTCGAGGTCCGCTTCGTCGCTGTTCACCACGCGCAGGATGTGAATGTCGGGTGCGTCGTGGCGGGTCGCCTGATCGAGCCCGTGCTGGAACACGGCGTCGGCGTACTCGGAGTCGTCGATCGCGATCAGGATCGTGAATCTGGTCAGCATGGCGCTCCTCGAAACGGGCGCTCGACGGCTCGAACGAACCGCGCGACATCGACACTCACGAAGAGGATTGCCTTGTGACCTCGTCGGTCCTGGGGACCGAATCCGTTTCCCCGCCACCTGCGGGACCTGTCGCTCGAGACCGAGGTCGTCGGTAGCGCGTCTCGGTTTGGATGCGAGCCGCGCGTGGTCACTTCGTGATCGCTGCCCTGTGGAGTGGACTCCTCGGGTGATGGTCGATGCCGCCGTCCGCTCGAACCGTCGAGCTCGATCCTCGAGAGTGCACACACCGTTCCACGTCGGCCCACCGAGTTACCTCGATCGTGTGCGCACGCGCTGCGCGGGGCCGAGATCGGCTTGCACGTGCTGCGGGGTTACGCGGCGCGAGCTGGGTCGAGGAACTGCAGCAGCTCGGCGCTGCGCATCGCGCCGGCGCGCTGCCGAACCAGCTTCCCACCGTCGAACACGGCGAAGTTCGGGATGCCCTGGACGCGGTAGCGCTGCGCGAGCTGGGGAACCGACTCGGTGTTGACCTTCAGCACGATCGCACGCCCGGTCACGGCCTTCGCGACCGCGGCCACCTCCGGTGCAACCATCCGGCATGGCCCGCACCACTCGGCCCAGAAATCGACGAGGACCGGGAACGGCGCGTCGCGGACGATCGCGTCGAACATCGCGACATCGGTGATCTCGATCGGCGCGGTCTCGATCGGCAGCGTCGCCTTGCAACGCCCGCAACGGCCGGGTTCCGCCAGCCGCGAGGCCGGGATCCGGTTGACCGCATGACAGTCAGGGCAACGCCGCGTCATCGCGCCACCGTAAGCTCGACGCGCCGACGATCGCACCTGACCGATCGGGCGTGAGCTGGTTTCGGGGTCACGAAGGGCTCCTTGTCGTCGAGCGTGACATCGGTGCACCGAGCTCCTTCTGCACGGGCTACTTCGAAGCCGGCTTGGCGTCGTGGAGGTTGATGTCGATCGTCAGGTGGATCGGCTCGACCTTGACGGGCTCGACCTTGAGCTTCTGACTGACGCACCCCGCGAGCAGGAGCGAGGCGACGAGATTCTTCATGTGGACTCCCTGGCGCGAGCAAGCCAACCCGCGGCCTCGCGCAGACCGCGGATGGTGAGGTCGAGCTCGAGCTCCTGGGCTACCCGCCGTCCCGCTCCGAGCAACTCGACATGGAGTGTGGGGCCGTTCGCCGCTGGCGCAAGGACCAGGGCGAGCCGGCGATACTGGAAGTCTGCGAGGGCGCCGCCGATGCGTTGCGGCACGGCCACCTGACCCGCCGCCAGATCGGCGACGGCGTGGTCGACCCACGCGCGATCGCCGAACCGAAATCCACCGACGGTCGACGCGAGCTCGACGCGCGCGAGCACGCCGCCTCGCACGGCGAGCCGCCCCGCGAGCTCGCCCTCGCCACTCGCGCGGCGATCGATCGCGGCGACGAGCTTGCCGAGCCGGAGGCCTCGAAGCTCGACGTCGATCGCGCCGTCGATCGGGGCCGGGCGCACCAGCGCGGCGCGCCCACCATAGGCGGCGACCGTGGCGCGCTCGAGCTGCCAGTGATCGTCCCTCGCGGCGACGGCGAGCATGCCGGCGCCGAGCTCGAACCGGCCGAGCTGCACCGCGCGCCACGCGATCGCGTGCGCGTCCGCGGTGGACGTCCCCGCGAGGTCGTGCACCACGTCACCCGCACGAGCGGCTTCGTGCAGCTTCCAGGTCAGCTGCCCGCTCGCCCACCGGCCATCGAGCCCGACCAGCGCGACGTCGCGCCAGTGACCGCCATCGGCGCGCAGCACGAGCTCGCCATCCGCCAGCGCACCGGTGAGGCTGGTGAGCCGCAGCTCGCGCCAGCGACCGGCGCGGGCGTGTACCTCGAGCCGGTCACCGCGCAGCTGCCCGGCCGGCTCCTCGATCGCGACGTCCCGCCAGCGCGCCGCATCTGCGTGCCACGTGATCGTGCGATCCGGCGCGATCGTCCCCGCGGGATGGACGAGCGTGGTCTCGCCGAGCCGGGCGCGCGCGGCCTGCCATCGCACGCCCGTCCTGGTGGCGACGCCCGACGGCTCGACGGCGGTGACCGCACCCGAGGTCAGCGTCTGCGCGCGCCAGGTGATCGACGCCTCGGTCACGGTCGCGGTGACCTCGCTCAGCACATGGCCGGCGACGTCGACGCGCTCGGCCTCGACCGCGATCGGTCGCGCGGCGACGCGCGTGGTCGTGATCCGCCGACCCCGCACGGCGAGCGCGTATGGCAGCGCGACCGTCGCGCGGTGGGCGTGCACCAGGCCGGCAGGGCTGGGCGAGGTCGCGTCGCGGACGTAGACCTCGCCGGGCATCGCGCGCAGGACGCGATCGGCGAGCCCGAGGTCGAGCTCGGACTCGAGGTCGGTGAACGCGAGCCCGTCGACGCGGCCACGGCGAACGTGGAGTCGTGCGGAGCCGGCGAGGGCCTCGATCGGACCGGCGAGCTCGCCCGCGATCACGGCGTCCTCGATCACAACACCCTCGCGCGACCAGCTCGGCACGCGCGCCTCGAACGCGCCCTCCTGAACCACCACGCGATCGCCGAGCGAGAGCGTCGTGGTGCCGGTCACCGTCCATGCCGGATCGCGGAGCGTCCAGGTCACCGGCACGGCCAGGCGCGTCCAGGTCGCGAGCGGCGTGCACGCGGAGATCTCCGTGGTCGCGTGCCTCGCCGCGGCGCAGGCTCGATCGGCCGCGACGGTGACGCGAAGGTCGTCGAGCGTCTCGCCGGCGAGCGTCCAGTGTGGTGCCGTGGCAGTCAGCTCGGTGTCGCCATCGCGCAGCACGCGCCCCGCGACGGCGAACCGCGTCCCGCCGAGCTCGATCGTGCTGTCCGCGATCCGGACCTCGCGCGCGGGGAGCTCGACGCCGTTGCCGGCCGGTGCACGCGCCAGCAGCTCGGCGCGCACGTGCGCACCGCGGATCGAGATCACGTCGGGCTCGCGCCACAGCAGCGAGATGCCCGCATCGAGCTCCACCGTGCCGAGCTCGAGCCCGGGGGCGAGCGTGACGTCGGCGAGCTCGATCCGGTCGAGCTCGACCGCGACGACGCGGAAGCGCGCGTCTGGATACCCGCGCGCGGCGAGCTCGTCTCGCAGCTGCGACGCGACGAACGAGGGCAGCTGGCGGCGCGCGAGCAGCGCTCCACCTGCCAGCACCGCGGCGATCGCGAAGGTCTTCATGGGGGCCTAGTAGAGGCACTCCCATCACCCCCTCGGTTGCACGCAAAGCTCGCGCGCGCCGACCAGACATTCACCTAGTCGACAGCTCGAAGCTCGTCGGTGATCGCCACCTGGTCGTTCGCGTAGTCATGACCGCGCTCGACTCGCCAGGCCTCGATCAACGGCGAGCGCGTCAGCAGCGCTACTTGATGACGGTCAGGTGGTCCTCGACGATCACCACGCCATTCGCGCACGCCGCCCGGCACGCCTGCTCCTTCTCCGCCTGCGAGTGCACCGCGCCACCGAGGATGACCTTGCCATCGCGCGCCTCGATCGTGATTCCCATCGCGTCGAGCTCGGCGATCTCCTTGAACGCGGAGGCGATCCGATCTCGAATCTCGGTCGCCGAGGTCGGGTTCTCGACCTCGATCGCATCGGTCACCCCACGAACGCCGCGAACCTGCTCGAGGGCGGTCATCGCGGCGGTGCGCTGATAGTCCCAGGACACGCGACCCGTCACTCGTACCCAGCCATTCTCGACTGCGAGCTGCAGCTGGAGATGGGGAACGAGGCTGTGCACCGCGAGGGCATGGCGGCAGGCAAAGCTCAGGTCTTCATCGCAGATCCTCATAAACAACTCCTGGGGATGCAGGAGAACTCTCGCTGCAACGGTCGTTCCTCGCCGCGATGATGTGAAACAGCCTACGCCGTGGGCTCGTCCTGCAACGCTCGCACGCTGCGGTTGCCCGGGCGCAGTCGTTGCGCGGATGCGTCGCGATCGAAGCGGAACACGAGCTGCACGATGCCCCGGCAGATGTGGTTCGACCGTGCAAGCTCACCGTCCGAGGTCGCAGACCTGATCCCGCTCGGCGCGTCCGTGTTCATCCACGGCGCGGCCGCGACCCCGGTGTCACTCGTCGACGCGATCGCCGCGCGCACCGATCTCGAGGGCGTCACGCTCTATCACCTGCACACCAGCGGGACGGCGAGCTTCGTCGCGCCGGAGGTGGCGAATCGCCTCCGGTCGGTGTCGTTCTTCGTCGGCGAGGACGTTCGCAAGGCCGTGCTCGAGGGCCGCGCGGACTTCATGCCGGTCTTCCTGTCGGACATCCCGGCCCTGTTTCAGAGCGGCGCGATCCCGCTCGATGTCGCCGTGATCCAGTGCTCCCCCCCGGACCGGCACGGCTACGTCTCGCTCGGCACGTCCGTCGATGCGGCCCGCGCCGCGGTCGATCACGCCGGCATCGTGGTCGCGGAGATCAACCTGCGCATGCCGCGCACCCACGGCCCGAGCTCGCTGGCGTTCGAGCGGATCACCGCGTTCACCTGCACCGATCGGCCGCTCCACCAGACCCCGCGCGTGCCGGAGACCGCCGTCGAGGCGCGGATCGGCGAGCTGGTCGCCGGGCTCGTCGAGGACGGCGCTTGTTTGCAGGCCGGCATCGGCGCGATCCCCGACGCGGTGCTCGCGCGCCTCGGCAACCGGGTCGAGCTCGGCCTCCACACCGAGATGTTCTCGGACGGCATGCTGCCGCTCCTCGAGAACGGGGTGATCACCAACCGCAACAAGGCCGTGCATCCCGGTCGCAGCGTCACCAGCTTCGTCACCGGGACGCAGCGCCTCTACGACTATGTCCACGACAACCCGGCGGTCGAGTTCCACGGCTGCGATCGGACCAACGACACGGCGCTGATCCGCAAGAACGACAAGGTCACCGCGATCAACTCCGCGCTCGAGATCGACTTGAGTGGCCAGGTCTGCGCCGACTCGCTCGGGCACACGGTCTACTCGGGGATCGGCGGCCAGATGGATTTTCTCCGCGGGGCCGCGCTGTCGCAGGGAGGCAAGCCGATCATCGCCCTGCCGGCGACCGCGGCCAACGGCACCGCCTCGCGCATCGCGGTGCAGCTCCGGCCGGGTGCGGGCGTCGTCACCACGCGCGGTCACGTCCACTGGGTCGTCACCGAGTACGGTGCCCGCAATCTCCACGGGCTCACCCTGCGGCAGCGTGGCGAGGCGCTGATCTCGCTCGCACACCCGGACTGGCGCGGGGAGCTGCGCCGCGCCTTCGACGACGTCCGGCACTACCCGGTGACCCCGACCCGAACGGGGGTGCTCGAGCGGAGCTAGCCGCAGGCTTTGCGCGACCCGGGAGACCGTTGCGCCATCCCCGCGCAAGGGTTGCGCGGTCTCACCGTGCCTGACCGGGCACGCGACTTGATGGGTGGAGTGGGATGCTTCAGCGCGACGACGACACCATCACGTGCCTCGCCGATCATGCGAGTCGTGGTCCGCGTTACACCAGCTACCCACCGGCGACCGAATTCGCGTCGCTGTCGCAGGAGCGCGTGCGTCGCGAGCTGACCGAGACGGGCCTCGCGCAGGAGCCGATCTCGCTCTACATCCACGTCCCGTTCTGCCGCTCGCTGTGTGCGTACTGCGGCTGCAACGTGATCCCGACGCGCGATGCGAAGCGCGGTGTGTCGTACGTCGATCAGCTGGCGACCGAGATGGCGCTCGTCGCCGGTCCGCTGAACAACGCCCCGGTGACCGAGATCGCCCTCGGCGGTGGCTCGCCAAACTTCCTCTCGCCGGGGACGCTGCGGACGCTGACCCACACCATCGATCGCTACTTCCGGGTCGCGCCCGACGCGCGCCGGTCCATCGAGCTCGATCCGCGAGACACCACCTCCTCGCAGCTCGACGCGCTCTCCGACGCGGGGTTCACGTCCCTCAGCATGGGCGTGCAGGACTTCTCCGACGCGGTCCAGGACGCGATCCGCCGCCATCAATCGGTCGCGCAGACGCGCTGGCTGGTCGAGCACGCTCGCACGACCGGGTTCGACGACATCAACATCGACATCGTCTACGGCCTGCCGTTTCAGACCGACACCACCTTCGCGGAGACGCTCTCGCACGTCATCGACCTCGCGCCGGATCGCGTCGCGCTGTTCGGGTACGCCCACCTTCCCGCGAAGCTGCCGCACCAGAAGATCGTCGAGCGCGCGGGTCGCGTCCTCGATCGCTTCGAGCGCGCGAGCTTGCTGCTGCTCGCGATCGAGCAGTTCGAGAAGGCCGGCTACGTTCACCTCGGCCTCGATCACTTCGCCAAGCCGGGGTCGCGCCTCGCGATCGCCGCACGCGAGAGGCGGATGACCCGGTCGTTCCAGGGCTACGTCGAGCGCCGCGCCGACACCGTGATCGGCCTCGGCGTCTCGGCGATCTCGTCGACGCCGCGCATGCACTGGCAGAGTCACCCCGATCTCGCAGCGTGGGAAGCCGACATCGCTCGCCAGCGACTCCCGGTCGCGCGCGGCTACGTGCTCGACGGAGATGATCGCACCCGCGGTGCGGTGATCCGGACGCTGATGTGCGAAGGCGAGGTCGATCTCGCGGAGATCGCGGCCGAGCACGCGCTCGAGGTCACGGCGGAGGCGTACTTCGCGCCCGAGCTCGCGACGCTCGCGACGATGCCCGAGCTCGCCACCTACGACCAGGCTCAGCACAAGATCACGACGACGCCGATGGGACGCCTGCTGGTGCGCAACGTCTGCATGGTGTTCGACCGCTACTACCAACCGACCGCGGGGTTCTCTCCAACCATCTGAGGTGCGCCATGACGTTCACGCCGAGCACTGCCCTCGAGGAGCTGATGAAACAGCACGCGAGCCTGCGCGAGATGATGGATCGGTGTGACGAGCTCGCCGACGAGGTGGATCGCACCAACGAGCCTCCCGTCCAGCTGACTCGCGAGGTCGCGAGATTGCGAATCGCGTTCGACAGTCACAACCGCTTCGAGGAGCAGCTGCTGCGCCCGGTGTTACTCGCACAAGATGCGTTCGGAGCGGTTCGCATCGAGCAGATGGTGGCGAGTCACGTCGAGGAGCACCACTCGATCGGCACGCGGCTGCACAGCTGGGTCACCGAGGAGCTCCGCGCCGTGATCGCGAGCCTACGCGCACACCTCGACGCCGAGGAGCGCTACTTCCTGTCATCGCGGGTGCTGCGCGACGATGTCATCACGCTCGAAGGCGGCGGCTAGTGCTGCATTCCGCGCGCGCACTCCGAAGCTGTCCGCACGGATTGCGCGAATCAGCCCGTGAGAAGCCCTTGTAGCTGGCACGGCGCGTGGTGGAGCGAACCGGTATGCGCACGCTCGTATTCCTCTTGTTGGTCGCTGCTTGTACGGGAGAAGACGGCAAGCCAGGTGAGGCCGGGCAACCCGGAGATCCAGGCACACCCGGAGCTCCCGCTCTGACCCGAACCGCCACCGAGCCCGCCGGCGCGAACTGTCCGTTCGGCGGCATCGAGGTTCAGGTCGGTACCGACACCAACGGCAACGGCGAGCTCGACGACAGCGAAGTGGTCGCGGGCAACACCAGCTACGTCTGCAACGGTGAGGGCACCTCGGCGCTGGTCGCCACGGTGGCCGAGCCCGCGGGCGAGAACTGCCCGTTCGGCGGCACGGTGATCCACACCGGCCTCGACAGCAACAACAACGGCACGCTCGACGACCTCGAGATCAACCCGGATGCGACCAGCTACGTGTGCACGTTCGGCCCGGCCGGCGCGATCTCGCCGAGCAACGGGGTCAACGTCTCGATCAAGGACGTCAGCAAGGTGGCCGCCGATGCCGTGACCGTCAAGTTCACGATGCGCGACGACCGCGGGTTTCCCCTCGACGCGAAGGGCCTCTACTCGGTCAACACGGCGATCCAGCCGCGGTTCTCGCTGAGCTACTTCAGCAAGGACATCAACGGCATCGTGTCGCCGCTGGTCACGTACACCAAGTCCGGGACCACGACCAAGACGCCGACCATGTACAACTCGGCGTCGGCCGGGCAGGGCACGCTCGTCGAGAACGGGCTCGGGGCCGGCACGTACACGTACACGTTCCCCACCACCTCCACGACCAACGGCGCCGTCGCGGTGGCCTACGACCCGGCCAAGCTCGACCAGACGCACGTCGTCTGGTTGCAGGCGACCCGCCAGACCGATCTGGTGTTCCAGACCAACGCGAACACGTTCTACGCCGCCAACGAGGCGTCGTACTTCGTGCCCGACGCCAGCTCGGCGCCGCTCGATCGCGAGATCGTCTCGCAGGCCAAGTGCGATAGCTGTCACGCGAAGTTCAAGGCCGAGACCGCGAGCTCGGCGGTGTTCCACGGCGGTGGCCGCGTCTCTGCCGAGATGTGCAATGTCTGCCACAGCCCGGATCGCACCACCAACCTGCTCGCCGACTCGGCGAGCTTCGTCCACCGGATCCACAACGGCGCGCAGGTCGCGACCGCGAATCTCTTCCACGGCATCGCGGCGACCTATCCGCAGGACGTCCGCAAGTGCGACTCCTGCCACGGCGGCGCGGCGCAGGAGGCGCAGATCTTCACCAACCCGAAGACGATCTCGTGCAAGGGCTGCCACGACTACGTGTCGTTCACCGGCACTGCCCCGGCGTTCTGCGGCATCGTCGGCCAGCTCACGCGTGGCAGCGACGGCAAGCCGGTCGCCTGTAACCACGTCGGTGGCCAGGTCGCCGACTCCACCTGCACCACCTGCCACGGCCCCGGCAAGTCGTTCGACACCGCGCGCTACCACGACCCCGTGATCCCGCCCGATCCGAACAACGGCTGGCTCGTCGTGGGTGGCAACAACAACACCAACGCGTCGTTCGTCGCCGCCAGCGCCTTCAAGCCCGCCGG
>Ga0075163_10001492_pt1 | contig 31603 bp, 23 predicted proteins | sample JI1023141ADNA_FD_71478 | JGI IMG/M metagenome (GOLD analysis project Ga0075163, IMG submission 71478) | Wastewater effluent complex algal communities from Wisconsin, to seasonally profile nutrient transformation and Carbon sequestration -... | ecosystem: Engineered > WWTP > Effluent > Algae...
TCTTGATGTTGGAGTGGGACACCTTGTTACCGGTGATGACGTGCTTTCCGGTGATCTGGCAAACCTTGGACATGGCTGTGACTTATTACGGGGCGCGAAGATAGACAAAGTTCGGAATGTGTAACCAACGGCCTAAGTCGATGCCAGCAGCCTCTTCCTCAGGAGGTTCAACGCGGCCAAAGCGCTCCCCTCGATGATCGTGGACCGCCTGCCCGGGAATTTCCCCAGCACGCTTTGCACACCATCCGGTCCGGCAACGGCCATCCAAACGGTGCCGACGGGCTTTTCGGGTGTACCACCATCCGGTCCGGCGATGCCGGTGAGGGCCACGCTCCAGTCGGTACGGAGAGCTGCGCGAACGCCGGTGGCCATTTGCTCCGCCACGGGTTGGCTCACGGCTCCGTTCAGTTCCAGCATGTCGCTGGGTATGCCGAGCTCTTCCATCTTCACCGCATTAGCATAGCTGATCACCCCACCGGTGAAGTAGGCAGAGCTGCCAGGAATAGAAGTGATAAGGTGACTGACATAGCCGCCTGTGCAGCTTTCAGCCAGTGATAAGGTTTGACCGCGCTCCTTGAGCAAGCGCCCAAGGACCTGCGAAAGGCGTTCCTCTCCTTCGCCGAAGATGAGTTCGGGGATGAGCCCGTGTAGTTCTTCCGCTTTGCGGTCCACGCGTTCGTGGGCCGCGTTGGCGTTGGTATCAGCGTAGGTGGAAAGACGAAGCTTCACGGTGCCCGGCGAAGGCAAGTAGGCAAGTTTGATGCGCTCGCTGGCCAAGCTGTCCTCCCACGCTTCGATGCGCTTGGCCAAGTGACTTTCCCCCAGACCGGTCGTTAGTATGGTGCGGTGGACGATCGTTGGCGGTGCGAAGTGTTCCTTCAATTTCGGAAGAACGTGGGCCAGCATCATCGCTTGCATTTCGAAGGGTACACCGGGCATGCTGACGAAGACCCGGTCGTTGGCACCGCTTGATCCCTTCGCTCGGGCAACTTCGAACCACATGCCACTAGCGGTACCGCGATCGTTGGGGATCACGATGCAATTGGCCGGCAGATCAGCTTGCGCGCGGTTCACGTCCAATGGGTCCCGGCTGAGGCTCTGGAAGAAGGCGACGATGCGTGCTTCGATGTCGGCGTGGCGCACGAGGTGCGTATCGAAGAACTCGCAAAGCGTGTGTTTGGTGATGTCGTCCTTCGTTGGTCCCAGGCCGCCGGTGATCAATACCACATCGCATTCGGCAGCGCCCAACGCATCGAGGATCTCCTGGCGGTCATCACCAATGGTCAGCACACGCTTGGGCCGTATACCAATGAGACCCAGTTGATCGCCCATCCACCCCGCATTGGTGTTGATGGTCTGGCCGATCAACAACTCGTCGCCGATGGAGATGATCTCGGCGGTGATCTCGTTGGACATTGTTCCTTGATCGATGCTGCAAAGTTCGGTACCAGCGTCATTCTGTCGGGTAGCCGAAGAGCTGCTCCTTGGTGAGGCGCGTGACGGGACCGAGTTTGCCCAGCGCCGCTGGATCCAACGATCCCTCCTTGCCAATAACGCAATAGTGGTACGGCCGACCCTTGATCTCCTTGTCGAAGAAGGCCTTCATGTCCTCGATCGTGATCTTTGGGATGCGCTCGTAGCTGATCTTGCGGATGTCGTAGTCGATGCCACGACGTTGTGCAGCATCCCATGCCCAGTAGACGTTCTCCTTCGTAACGCGCGTACTGGCGATCACCTTCATCGCACTCGCCTTCGCCCCATCGAACTGTTCACGGGCCATGGGCATCTCGTTCATCAGGACCAGCATCGCCTCCACTGCATCATCCAACTTGTCGGCCTGGGTACCGATGAAGGCCCGCACATAATGCGCATCCTCCTTCTTCGATGGGCTGGTGTAGCTCGCACTCGCGCCGTATGCCAATGCTTTCGCCTCGCGGATCTCCTGGAACACGATGCTGCTCAGACCACTTCCGAAGTACTCATTGAACAACGAGGCATATGGCAGTTTCTCGGCATCGAACGTGCCTGCCTTGCTAACTAGGATCATCTCCGTTTGCACCATGTCGTGCTCGGCGAAGTAGACCTTGTTCTCGGTGGTCGGCAACTCCGGATACGTACGTGCCGCCGGATAATCCTTGAGCGTTGCGGGCGTCTTGTGGACCAGGTTCAACAACAACGCCACCTCATCGGCGGTCTTCTTGCCATAGTAGATCGCTTTGTGCTTGTAGCTGGTAAGCGCATGGATCTTGTCCACCAAAGCCTGACCTTTCAAAGCGGCGAGTTGGTCGTTCGTGAGCACATCGTTGAAGGGTGATGTCGCACCGTAGCGGGCGTAGCTGTCAAGCCCACCTTGCAGGATCGCGCCTTTGTCCTTCAGCATGTCCTGCCGGCTTTTACGGATGTCCGCTACAAGACCTTTCAGCGCTTCTTCGTTCGGTCGTGCATCGGCCAACAAGTGCTCCAACAATTCCAACCCCTTGGGCAGGTTCTTTTCCAAGCCGTTCAACATAACGGAGACACGGTCATCACTGGCGAAGACTTGCAGGGACACACCGATCTTGAAGAGTTCCTTCTTGAACTCTTCAGGACTGTAACGGTTCGTGCCCAAGTACGGCAGGTACTCCACCGCAATACGTAGTTCGCGATCATTGTTCGTGCCCATATCCAGCATGTAGCGTAGGCTGAAAAGGTCCGTGGTCGGGTTCTTCACGCACGCGAGCGATACACCATGGTCCAGGTCGCGGCGCACAATGGCGGTATTGAAGTCGACGAATTCCGGCTCCATCGGCAGGCTAGGGACCTTCTCCCATTCGGTTCGCCATGCGCTCTTGCCATCACGCTTGATATCGATCGCGGTGATCTTGGGCTTGGTCACTTTGTGGCCGTCCTTGTTCTCACCGGTGCGCTTGTACACGCACACGTAATTGGTCCCGAAGTTCTTGTTGGCGTAGGCGACCACTTGGTCTTTGGTGATGCGGCCCATACGGTCGTAGAGATCCACCACGTCCTTCCACTCCTTCTTCAGGATGAAGGCATCAGTGAGCGCCCGCACACGCGCACTGTTGTTGTCGCTCCAGGAGCGGATCATGTTCTGCTTCAGGTCGTTCACCACGGCTTCGATCAGCCAATCATCGAACGCGCCCTTCTTCAGGGTCTCCAACTGTGCCAGCAGCAGATCGCGCACTTGATCGAGTGTCTGTCCTTCCTTGGGCTTCCCGCCCATGTCGAACTCTGTGTAATCCGCCTGCACACCAGCGTAGCAGGATGCTTCCAGCACTTTCTGGCTTTGCAACAGGTCCAGGTCCATGATGCCCGCGCGTCCGTTGTTGAGGATGCGCGAGATCAACTGCAACATCACCGCATCCTCGGAGCCATAGCCGTCGAAACGCCAGGCCAGGTCCACCCATTCCGCATCCGGACCGAATACTTCCGCCGTGATCGGCGTCGTGATCGGTGTCTCCTTCTTGAAGGTGAACGGCGGCACCTCCCTGGGCTTCCATCCACCGAAGTATTTCTGCACCATGGCCACGGTCTTGTCGTAGTCCAGATCACCTGCCAGGACCACCGCCATGTTATTGGGCACGTAGTAGGTATCGAAGAACGCGTGGATCTTCTCCATGCTCGGGTTCTTCAAATGGTCTCCGGACCCGAGGGTGGTTTGCGTGCCGTACGGGTGATTGGGATACAGCAGCGCGTTCAGTTTGGCGCTGGCGGTGCGGCCGTCGTTGTCCTGCGCCCGGTTGAACTCCTCGTACACTGTTTCCAGTTCGGTGTGGAACAGACGAAGCACACACTCGTGCATGCGCTCGCTCTCGATCATCATCCAGCGCTCCAGATCGTCGCTGGCGATATCGTTCACATAGACCGTCCGTTCAGTACTGGTGTAGGCATTGGTACCACGCGCGCCAAGGATCTTCGTCATCTTGCTGTACTCGTTCGGCACGGAGTAGCTTGCTGCAAGGGTGCTCAGGCTGTCGATCCGGTGGTAGATGTGTTCGCGCTCGGCTTCGTCCGTTGTCTTGCGGCGCTCTTCATAGGCATCGCTGATCTGGTCCAGCAACACGCTTTCTTTGGCCCAATCGGCCGTGCCGATCTTGGATGTGCCTTTGAAGAGCATATGCTCCAGGTAGTGCGCCAGGCCAGTGGCATCGGCGGGGTCGTTCTTGCTTCCCGCTCGCGTAGCGATGTTCGTCTGGATCCGCGGGGCGTCCGTGTTGCGGCTCAACCACACCTGTAGGCCGTTCTCCAGCGTGTAGATCCGGGTCTCCATCGGATCGCCGGGTACGGAGACATACGGCAGTTTGGTCTGTGCTTGCGCTGCGATGAGGATCGAAGCGGCGCTGATGGTCAAAGTGGAACGGAGCATGAGTGGAGCATTGGGGGCGTGAAGTTGCCGAAAAGTGCGGGACATTTCCGATGATGAACTGATCCCGGTGCCGGACCGTTCGCATCAACCATGGATCGTGGGGGCCTTGCTGTAGCGGCTCATCAACTCCGCCTCGTAGGCCAAGAACTCCTTCCAACGGGCATCAACATCCACTTTGCCACCGTATTGGCGAGCGAAACCGATGAAGGTGGTGTAGTGCCCGGCTTCGCTGATCATGAGCTCGCGGTAGAAGGTGCGCAGGTCCTCGTCCTCGGCTTCCTCGCTCAGCATCTTGAACCGTTCGCAGCTGCGCGCCTCGATCATGGCGCTGAAGAGCAAGCGGTCCACCAAGCGCTCTTCGCGCCCGCCACCTTGGCGAACGAATTGCAGCAGTTCGTTCACATAATGGTCCTTGCGTTCCGGGCCGATCACCCAGCCGCGTGCCGTGATCTTCTCGTGGACCTGCCCAAAATGCGCCAGCTCCTCCTGCCCTATTCGCGTGAGTTCGGCTACCAACTCGCTCAAGTCCGGGTAACGCACGATCATGCTCATCACATTACTGGCTGCCTTCAGTTCGCACCAAGCGTGATCGGTGAGCAGTTCCAATAGATCCGTCTTAACGAGCGCCGCCCAGCGGGGATCGGTGGGGAGTTGTAGGCCGAGCATAGGTGCAAAGATTGTCAGTCCAAATTTCAATCTTCAACCCCGTTCCGGACCGAAAGGTCTGGCAATACGCCTCATCAAGAAGTGAAATCCCTAGTCGACCATGTTCCGTTCCTCTCTGCTGACCTTGGCCATACTGACCTTCCCTTGGGCCACCAACGCACAAGACGAAGAAGACCACGCGCCGGAGCAGCCGCTCCTTGTGCAGTGCCGGGCTGGTTGGCATGCCGGGGATTCCATGAGCTATCAGGTACATCGTTCTACCTTCAACTATACAGGGAATGTTCTACGGGATAAAAGAGAGAGCAGCTACCAGTTGCTTGTCACTGTGCTGGACAGCTCCGCGGAAGGCTATCGCTTGCGTTGGCAGCGATATTCTGATATGCCCAAGGCGGCTTTGAACGATCTTCCACCCGAGCTCCGAAAGCTCTTGGAGGATCTCCAGGCAGTGCGGATCCATTTGCGGACCGATACAGCCGGAGCACTCCTTTATATCGAGGACCGCGAACAGGTGATGGACCAGTGGATCGACGTGGTGCGATCAGCACTACCTATCTATATCAACACCCTACCGCCCGAGGAACAGCAACGTTTTGCGAGGATCCCTGACCAACTATGGGAGCAACGCGGCCTCCTGACCAAGGAATTGCTGGAGGAGATCGACGTCTTCTTCTCCCCCTTCGGCATGTATTTGAACACCGGTGCGTCTTACCAAGGAGCATTTGCCATTCCGAACGCGATCACGGGTGGGTCCTTAACGGCCATAGGTACCTATTCGCTCACTTACCAGGACGTGTTGTCCTATAACATCGCTATCGCGGTGGCGGTCGACAGTATGGAATTCACCTCCGCCGTGGTGAAGACCATGAAGGAGATGGCACGGAAGACCGGGAGTACCGGAAAGATCAAGAAGAAGGACATCCCGACGATGCAATTGGAACAGCACTATTCCTTCACGCTGGACAACGATCGTAGCTGGATCAAGGATGCGGAGCTCCGTTCGCTCATCGATTCGAAGGGCGCCCGGGTCAAACAGACCCTTCAATTCAGCACCACCCTGAACGTGCCGGAACCGAACAGCGAGATGAAGTGGGACGCTTATATCACGGAGCATCCGCGAGACCCGGAAGGATACCAGCAACGCGGTTGGTTGCGGGGCGAACAGGGAGACCACCATTCGGCGATCGAGGACTTCACTATGGCGATAGACCTCGATAGCTGTGCTTACTTGAACTACTTGTTCCGATCACGATGCCATATGGAACAAGGACATCATGTCGAGGCTCTGAACGATGTTGACCACGCCCTTCATCTGGACAGCGCCCACACCGAACTTTTCAAACAGCGCGGTGAGGTACTGATACGAATGAACCGTCCCGTCGATGCCGAGAACACCTTATTGAGAGGCCTGCGAACCGATCCGGAACATGTTGGTTCGCGCAATTGTCTGGGCTACCTATACACCCAGTCCTACCGGTTCGATGAGGCATTTGAGCAGTACGAACACGTACTCCGCACGATCCCCGACAGCTCCGACGCATGGAGCATGAGGGCTGAAGCACGGTTCAATTTCAACGACCCGGTCCAAGACTCGCTTGGCATGCTCGACCTACGAAAAGCACTGGATCTAGACCCATATAACCTCGTCACTTTGGGTGCCTTGGGCAATAGGTTCCTTCATTTACAGATCAACGACTCCGCGATCCATTATTTCAACAGGGTGCTGGAAATGGACCCCGATCACTCCATGGCGCTACACAATCGCGGATACGCGTATTTGCAGACCGGACGATCGCGTGAAGCGATCTCTGATTTCCAGGAGAGCATCGAACTCAATCCGGAATACGCCTTTGCTTACAACAACATCGGTTGGGCCCTTTTCCTGGAAGGCCGTGCGTTGGAGGCTCTGGCCCAAGTGGATCGATCCATAGCATTGATGCCCACCAATGCGTATGCGCACTTCAACCGTGGCCGGATCCTGATCTCCCTGCACCGCAAGAACGAAGCGTGCGTAGCACTGGAACATGCCAATGCGATCGGCTTTCGAAAGGCCTTTGGCAAGGATGCTGACATCGAGATCGCCAAGCACTGTGGAAAATGAGCCAAGGGAGATTCAACGAAGACCCGATCATCCGGGACTTCTTCGTTCCTGTACAGCTCAGGATCTGTAGCATGCGGCGCAACGTGGCGCTGGCCTCTTGCCGGTGGCCGGTACTTTCAATGCTTCCAAATCCACCAAAATGAGACCTATTACTACCCTTGCACTTGTCACAACGCTCTTCACTTCTGCGCCAACGTTCGGACAGTTCCTCGTTCGCGAGGATTACTTCACTCCTACCGGCTTGACCAACGACGGCCTCATAGCGGGCTATTTGGATCAAGGTGGTTCATTCATGATCTGGGACCCGGACAACAGCACTACAGAGGATATCGGTGGACTTGCACCGGGCAATGGCGTGGGTGGTCAGGTGTATTTCTCCAATGATGGTCAGCGCCTTGCAGGCACCAGCGCGGGACCGGAAGGCGCGGAGCTCTCCAGCTACGATCGCGGCACCGGCGAGTGGACCGCGCACGGCGGCCTCGGATCGGTGATCGATGGCACCGTTGGAGGTGGCTGGAGCATTTCCGGGGATGGCGGAACAGTTGTCGGTCTCTCATGGGGCGATACGACGGAGAACATACCAGTCCATGCACACGCAGTGGCGTACAATGCGGAGGAAGGCATCATGGACCTGGGCACCTTGTATGCCGGGCGAAGCACACGCGCCAATGCCGTTAGTGGGGATGGAAGCGTGGTAGTTGGCTGGCAGGATTTCAACGGACCCTGGAAAGCAGCCGTTTGGCGCAAGAACCCGGGTGGTTCGTACTTCCCCAACAACTACATCCTTATCGATCCCAAAGGCGACCCGAACGACGAGTTCAACCAGCTAGGTGAATGTAGCGCCATTTCATATGATGGAACGTGGATCGGTGGCTACGGCGATTACGCCAACGACGATGAGCCGTGGATCTGGAGCGAAGCCACGGGCGTAGTGAACCTGGGCTCTTTGCCGCTCACGGGCCGCGGCTTCGTATCCGGCATGTCCTCCGACGGATCAATTGTCGTCGGTTGGTTCGATGGGGAGCTGTTCGGCGATCCGCGCACCCCGTTCATTTGGACGGCTGAAGATGGCCTACAGGACGTGAACACATTTGTACCAGATCCAGCAGGACATCACATCTACACGGTCAACACCATTTCACCGGATGGCCGGTACATCACTGGATACGGAGTGGGCGAGGACGGCTTCTCCCCCTTCGCGTATCGCCTGGACCTCGACTTCGTGGGCGGATTGGATGAGCGGAACGGAACGCAAGGGATCAACGCATATCCCAACCCGGTCTTGGATGCCATCACTTTCACATGTCCCACTACCGCTGAACTGACCATTTGCAGTATGGATGGCGCTGAGGTGTACCGAAGCCGTGTAAATGGCAATGTGAGCCTCGATCTTTCCTACCTCGCAACGGGTGTGTATTCCATGGTGTTGCGGTCCGAGGGGGCGCTGCGCACACAGAAGATCATCAAGCGCTAGATCTGCAGCGCAACGCTGGTTGATGGCGTCTACGAAAAGCCCCCGGAAAACGCCGGGGGCTTTTCGATCCCAGTTGTCGGCGGCGGATCAGATGCGGTCCAGGTCCATCACCTTGCTCCAAGCCTTCACGAAGTCCTTCACGAACTTCGCTTTGGCATCCGCCTGCGCATACACCTCTGCAATGGCGCGTAGTTGCGAGTTGGAACCGAAGATGAGATCCACGCGGGTGCCGGTCCATTTGCGGTCGCCATTCTTGCGGTCGTGCGATCCGTAGATGCCTTCTTCCCCGGACTTCGGTGCCCACGCGTGGCCCATGTCCAGCAGGTTGACGAAGAAGTCGTTGGTCAATTGGCCCACGCGATCGGTGAACACGCCGTGTTTGGAACCACCAGTATTCGCGCCAAGCACACGTAAGCCACCGACGAGGACGGTCATTTCCGGCGCGCTCAGGGTCAGCAGTTGCGCCCTATCCACGAGCATCTCCTCGGCAGGCACCTTGTAGGTCTTCTTCTGGTAGTTGCGGAATCCATCGGCCTGCGGCTCCATGACCGAGAAGCTCTCCACATCGGTCTGCTCCTGTGATGCATCCATGCGGCCAGGTGTAAAGGGCACGGTGATGTCGTGCCCGGCATCCTTCGCGGCTTTCTCAACTGCTGCACCACCGCCCAGGACGATCAAGTCCGCGAGCGACACTTTCTTCCCTCCGTTGCTGAATTCCTTCTGGATGTTCTCCAACGCACCAAGCACCTTCCCTAGCTGCGCAGGATCATTCACCGCCCAGAACTTCTGTGGGGCAAGACGGATACGTGCGCCATTGGCGCCGCCGCGCTTATCGCTGCCACGGTAGGTGGAAGCTGAAGCCCATGCGGTGGAGACGAGTTCCGATACGCTCAACCCGGATGCTAGGATCTTGTTCTTCAGTGCAGCGATGTCCGCCGTGTCGATGAGTTTGTGATCCACAGCGGGTATCGGGTCCTGCCAAATGAGTTCTTCCTTCGGCACCTCGGGCCCGAGGTAGAGCGCCTTGGGCCCCATGTCGCGGTGCGTGAGCTTGAACCAGGCACGGGCAAATGCATCTGCAAAAGCAGCGGGATCCTTGTGGAACCGGCGGCTGATCTTCTCGTAAGCAGGATCGAAACGCAGCGAAAGATCCGCCGTGGTCATGGACGGTGCGTGCTTCTTGTTCGGGTCGTGCGCATCGGGGATCATGTGCTCGGGCTTGCAATCCTTCGCCCGCCACTGGTGACCACCTGCAGGACTCTTCACCAACTCCCACTCGTAACCGAATAGCATGTCGAAGTAGCCGTTGTCCCACTTGGTCGGATTCGGTTTCCAGGCGCCTTCCAGGCCACTCGTGATGGCGTCGCCACCCTTGCCACTGCCGTGTTTGCTGATCCAGCCGAAGCCTTGCGCTTCGATGGGCGCACCTTCCGGCTCAACGCCCACCAATGCCGCATCGCCCGCGCCGTGCATCTTGCCGAAGGTGTGACCTCCAGCCGTAAGCGCCACGGTCTCTTCGTCGTTCATGGCCATACGCTTGAAGGTCTCGCGCACATCACGGCCGCTTGCGACCGGATCGGGATTGCCGTCCGGCCCCTGCGGATTCACATAGATCAAACCCATCTGTACAGCTGCAAGCGGGTTCTCCAGGTCGCGGTCGCCGGAGTAGCGGCTGTTGGGTTTGTCACTGGTCGCGAGCCACTCGGTCTCCGCACCCCAGTAGATGTCCTCTTCAGGCTGATAGATGTCGGCACGACCACCACCGAAGCCGAAGGTCTTGAAGCCCATGGATTCCAGCGCCACGTTGCCCGCGAGGATCATGAGGTCGGCCCACGAAATGCTGTTGCCGTATTTCTGTTTGATGGGCCATAACAAGCGACGCGCCTTGTCGAGGTTGCCGTTGTCGGGCCAGCTGTTCAACGGCGCGAAGCGTTGGTTGCCCGAGCCGCCGCCGCCGCGACCATCCGCCGTGCGATAAGTTCCCGCTGCGTGCCAGGCCATACGGATCATGAGACCGCCATAGTGCCCCCAGTCGGCGGGCCACCAGTCCTGCGAGTCGGTCATCAGCTTCGTGAGGTCCGCCTTCAGCGCTTTGTAATCCAGCTTCTTGAACGCTTCGGCGTAGTTGAAGTCCGGATCCATCGGGTTCGCGGCCGGTGTATGCTGATGTAGTATCCCAAGGTTGAGGTTGTTTGGCCACCATTCGCGATTGCCCATACCGCGACCGGCCACGGGATTACGCATGGCACCATGGATAACAGGGCATTTTCCTGCCCCATTCGTTGGTTCGGTCGTGGTGCCTTCCACTACGACATTCTTGTCATTGCTCATTCTGTTCTGGTCTTTTACTAATGCTCTTCGTCCCTGTTGATGAGTGCTCGTTGTGCGGATCCCCGGGCAGGGCTTGGAAGAGAGTGAATGCGAACGCTCGATAACGATGGATCGTTCGCAGCGAAGATATCGGTGAGGTCAAGCGTTCACAACTGCCGAATGTCATCAACGGCCATGGAATTTGCTCCTAGGATGAGGCGGAGTTCGCGCTCAATGATGACCCTCTTCGCTGAGTTGTAGCACGGGCACGCCTGTCTCCTTGCCCAAAACGGCAAGACCGCCCTTGACCTGCGCCATATCACCGACCACCAGGATGGTCGCTTGATCAGGATGGAGGAATGCCACTGCGGCCTCCTGGACTTCCTGGGCGGTCACACTCTCCAACCGGGAGAGGTAGGTCCTGTAGTGATCCGCACGCAATCCGTTCAGTTCGGTGTTCAGTGCAAAACGCGCCACGGTCTTGGGGTCTTCCAGGCTGCGCCCGAAGCTGCCCATCATGGAGCGCTTGGATAGCTCCAACTCCTCGTCTGTAACACGTTCCTTCCGCATGCCTTCGATCTCCGAAAGGATCTCTGCAACAGCACTTCCGGTTACCTCGGTCCGCACGCTGGTCATAGCGGTGAAACTGCTGTTGAAGCGGTCCACATCCAACGATGAATGCGCGCCGTAGGTATATCCCCGCTTCTCGCGGAGGTTCTGCATCAAACGCGCGTTGAACACCCCGCCCCCGAGCACGGTATTCATCACCTGTGCCTGCTGGGCGCGTGGGTCTTTTGGAAGAATGCCCAACGGGAATACCACCCTGATCACGGACTGCGCGGCCCCCGGCCTGTCCACAACGAAGATCCGTCGTATACCGGACGGGACCACTGCTTGTTGGAGGACATTCAATGGACCAAGACCGTCAACGATGGTGCGACCGGCACCATCCACAGTAGCATTCGAAGGTTGCGGCCGCCACAAGGAGAAATGCGCCTCGGCCAGGTCGCGTGCCTCCTGTTCGGTGATGTCACCAACAAAGACCAAGTACGCCTTTTCCGGACGGAAGAAATGCCTGTGGTAGGCTGCGATCGTGGCGCGTTCGATCTGCTCGATCGTCTTCAGCGTCATTACCTCGCCGTACGGATGTCTTTCCCCGAAGGTGACGGACCGCCCCACGACCTCAGCGATCGCTTCGGGATCCTCGGAGCGCTGCTGAACGGAGGAACGAAAGCGCACGCGCAGCTTCTCGAACTCCTCTTCCGGGAATGTCGGAAACTGGACCACATCGCGCAGCAGGTCCATGAGCGGTGCCAGGTTCTTCTTCAAGGCACCGGCGAACACACCATCGTTACTAGCGAAAAAGGTGGCGCCGAGTTCGTCCACAGTGTGGTCGATATCAACCTTGTTGCGCGCGGCGGCACCAGTAGCAAGCAATTCACCGATCATGTCGATGTAGCCCACCTTTTCACCTTGGGTGATCGGCGGCACATCGAACCGGATCTGCACGCTGACCAGGGGCAGCTTGTGGTCCTCCACGACGATCAGCCGCATGCCGTTGGATAGCTCTTCGGCCGCATGTGTGGCCAAATGGACCTCGGGTGCTGGACCTGGCGCTGGCGGATGGCTCCGATCGAGCTGTGTTTTCATAAAAAGAGGTGCGGGCTTACCGGGGCTGCTACGCCTTGGTGGAAGGATGAGGTAAATAATGCAGCACCACCCTGTTCTCAGGAACGAAATAGGTGCTGGCAGCGCGTTGGAGATCGGCTGCTGTAAGGCCCAAGTAGCGATCGATCTCGGTGTTGACCAGGTCGGTATCACCCAATAGTTGGTGCGCTGTTGCAAGGTTGCCTGCAACACCGGCCACGCGACTGTTGTCGGTGATCGTCTCGGTCTCCAATTGGACCTTCAACTTGGCCAGTTCGGCTGGGCGTATTGGCGCAGTAGCCAGTGCATCGACCTCCTTCTGCATGGCCGCTTCCAGGGTAATGGCATCCACTCCGCCATTCGCCACGGCGAACATGATGGCCAGGCCTGGATGTTCGAAGGGGAAGTTGAAAGCACCCACGTACATGGCAAGTTCCTGCTGATCCTTCAGCGAGGTGTTCATGCGTGCGGAATTTCCTCCTGTGAGCAGGCGGTTCAAGAGTTCGACCGCATAGAAATCGGGCGTTCCGTTGGCAGGGATACGGTAGCCCATCACCACTGCCGGCAACTGGATGCGGTCGAAGATGATATCCCGTATTTCGCCGCCCAAGGGAGCTTCCACGATGGTGGGTTGCACGACAGGCGCGCCTGGGGGAATGTCCTTGAAATAGCGGTCGACCAATGCCTTGGTCCGCTCCGGATCGATGTCTCCGGCTACCACCAACGTAGCGTTGTTGGGGATGTAGAACTTCTTGTAGAATGCTTGGAAATCCTCTTCCGTTGAGGCGTTCAGGTCCTCCATGAAGCCGATGGTAGGCCATTTGTAGGGATGGTCCTTAAAAGCGCGGCTGAGCACTTCCATCGTCAACGTTCCATACGGTTGGTTCTCGTAGCGCTGGCGTCGTTCTTCCTTCACCACTTCTCGCTGTGTATCCACGCCCACTTGATCCACCCGGGCATGGAGCATACGCTCGCTTTCCAGCCAGAGGCCGAGTTCCAATTGATTGCTCGGGAGCACCTCGTAGTAGTAAGTGCGGTCGCCAGTGGTGTTCGCGTTCAGCACGCCGCCTGCATTCTCCACCAACTTGCTGAACTCACCCCGTGCGATGTTGGCAGAACCCTCGAAAAGCAAATGCTCGAAGAAGTGTGCGAATCCACGCCGGGTAGGCTCTTCGTTCTTGCTGCCCACGTGGTACATCACACTTACCGCCACTATCGGTGTCCCGTGGTCCTCGTGCAAGATCACGTGCAACCCGTTGGGCAGATCGAACTCGGTAAAAGCAATGGCCCGTTTCTGGGTGGCGACAGGGGCTTCGAGCATGGATGCGTCAGAAAGGGTCGATCATGGCCCTTACGCAGGGATCTCTGGCGTAGCGGGGCGCCAAAAGTAGAGGATCCAACGGGCTGTCCCCTCAAATGGTGGGCGTGTCGGAAGACAGGGAATGCAGCCTATTTTCGGTCCATTAACCCCATGAAGCCTTGGACAACCTGCGTACGCGTTGGCTCTTGATCGCTGCCCTGTCCTTGGTCATCATCTCCTGCAAGAAGGACGACGCTGACCCACAACCGACGATCATCGGTGGTGTCCAGACGGTTCAAACAACATCGGTCACCGACATCGATGGCAACACCTACTTCGTCATTCCCATCGGCAACCAATACTGGATGACCGAGAACCTGCGCACCACGCGCTACGCGGACGGCACGGCGATCCCGCTGACTGAGGATGTCTCTTCTTGGATCGCAGCTGGAACTGCTGGCACAGAAGCACTATGCGCCTACGAAAACAATGCAACCAACGCCGCGGTCTACGGCTTTCTCTACAACTGGTACGCAACCACAAGTGCGCACCATATCTGTCCCCTAGGCTGGCACGTACCTAGTGACTTGGAATGGAAGCGATTGGAAACGGCGATGGGGATGCCTCCTGACGAACTCGACCAACTCAGTGTAGCCCGAGGAACTGCCCAGAACGTTGGGGGGCGGTTAAAATCCACCTCCACCCTATGGCAAGCCCCAAACGTAGGTGCGACCAACGCGAGTGGTTTCTCTGGCCTTGCGTCTGGGTACCGTAGCGGTTCAACTGGAGGCTTCGAATCGCTTACACGATTCGGAATGTGGTGGAGTTCAACGAGTGGTGAAGACCCAAGCGTTGCTTTGAGCCGTACGCTGCATCAGGATTACGTCGGGGTCCAACGGATCGGTTCACCGAAAGGAAGAGGGTTCTGCCTGCGTTGCATCCAAGATTAGTTAGGCGACACCTACATCTATCCGCGCCTCTGATCGATTGCGGGACGCATTCCCTAGCCGGTAACTTCGATCCATGGCCGTGGTCCGCGCTCCTCTTTCGTCCTCTATGCGTCGCCGAGCCAGGCTGCGCGCCATGCGCTACGCCACCACCTTCGTGGTCCCATTGGGTGCGTGGGCCACGTTCACAGGTCACACATGGTGGGCTTGGGGCGTGCCCTTTTTCAGCTTCGTACTGATCCCGTTGGCGGAGTTGTTCCACAGCGGCAAGCACACCAATTTGAGCGAGGACGAAGAACGCGCCGTGCTGGCCGATCCGGTCTTCGATGTGCTGCTCTACCTCTTCGTTCCCATCCAATGGGGTTTGCTCGCCTTGTTCCTGCACCGCATTTCGCTCGGTGGGCTTGCGACATCGCAGTTGCTCGGGTACATCGCCACCATGGGCATCCTCTGTGGTGTGTACGGCATCAATGTGGCGCATGAATTGGGTCATCGCACCAAGCGCTGGGAAAGGGATCTGGCCCGCGCACTGCTCCTCAGTTCGTTGTACATGCACTTCATCATCGAGCACAACCGCGGCCACCATCGCCGTGTGGCCACGCCGGACGATCCGGCCAGTGCCCGCTATGGCGAAACGGTCTATGCATTCTGGTTCCGAAGCATTGTTTTCAGTTGGCGTTCGGCCTGGCACATCGAGGCGGATCGGCTGCGGAAGGGTGGCGAACGCCCGTTCGGTGCGAAGAACGAAATGCTGCACGCCGTGGTGCTTCAAGGCGGGTTGCTCCTCGTGATCGGTGCTTTTGCTGGTGCGAACGCGTTGATGGCCTTTGTGGCGGCCGCATTCATTGGTATCCTCCTTCTGGAGACGGTGAACTACATCGAACATTATGGACTTCGCCGGAAACTGACGGCCACGGGGTCCTATGGCCGGGTACAGCACGTCCATTCGTGGAACAGTGACCACCTCATAGGTCGGATCATGCTGTTCGAACTTACACGACACAGCGACCATCACTGGAAGGCGAGCAAGAAGTACCAGAGCCTTGCAAGCCTGGAGGAAGCCCCGCAGCTGCCCACAGGATATCCGGGCACCATGGTCCTCAGTTTGGTCCCGCCCCTCTTTTTTCGGGTGGTGCATCCCCACTTGAAGCAGTTGGCCCAGGACCATCCAGAGTTGGATCTGGCCACTTAGCCGGTTCAGAAACTACCCTGCTCGTCGAAGATATTCAGGTATTTGTCGAAACTCCAAGCTTGGAGTGTGCGTAATATCGCATCCGCTAGCAAGCACCCGAGCGTGACAGAGATCGTACAGGACCGAACGTTGACCCCGGCAGTGAAAGCCATGGTCGAAGACCTTATTCAGGCCTTCGAGACCAGAAGGCTGGACCTATTGGTGCAGCGCGTTTCGCGCAGACATGATCTATCCCAGGGCAATGTCTCCGAATTGGCGGAGACCGCCCACGTTCGTCGGTCCGTGTGGACGGTAGACCCTGTCCCTGAAGCCCTTTTGGAGCGACGTGTGGAGTTGATCGGCGGTGCCAACCGCTCCGAATTGATCACGGGTCTGAACGCCGGTGCCAAGAGTTATATCGCCGACCTGTGGAACTTCACTGCACAGGACACGTGGAGCATGTTGCGCGCGCACAAGAGCCTTTGTGGCGCCGCCAAGTTGGAACTCGCCTTCCTGGATACCCGTGAAGGCCGAGTACGCGTGAACCCGGCCACTCCCACACGATTGATGATGGCCCCGCGCCCACTGTTCGTGCACGAGGCCGCTTTGCAGGTGAACGGGGATCCGGTATCCGCCGCTTTCTTCGACCTGGCGATGTTCCTGATGGGTTGCGGCAAGGAATTGTACGCACGCCAGGGAGGTATCTACCTCTATCTGCGTGATGTGCAAGGTCATTTGGAGGCCCGACTGTGGGCCCGGGTGATCGAACTGTTCGAAGAACGGTTGGAGCTTCAGCGCGGTGCGATACGTGCCACCGTTATGATCGACACGATCCCTGGGGCTCTCGAGGCCGAGGAGATCCTCTTCGAGCTGATGCACCACGCTGCCGGATTATCGTTGGATCCACAGGGGTATGCCGCCGACCACATCGCACTGTTCAACGGACAGGACCGTGCCGTACTCCCCGACCGTGAGACGATCGGTCTGAACGCCCCCTTTCTGCGTGCGCTCAGCCTGAACACCATCGGTATCTGCCACCGCCGTGGCTGCCACGCCATGGGTGCCCCATCGTTCATCCTGCCTTCCCTGGACCACAGCAAGGTGAAGACCGAATACCTGGAGATGCTGGCCGACAAAGAACGGGAGGCCGTTGATGGTCACGACGGAACATTGGTGGTACATGAGGATATGGTGAACGCTTCCATGGTGGAGTTCAACAAGAGCATGCCACGCGCACACCAGTTGAACTATCAACGCAACGATAGCATAGCACCGAGCGATCTGGTACAGCGGCCCGAGGGCAACGTGACCGTGGACAGCTTGAAGAGCATCCTGCGCACCGCCCTCCGTAGCTTGATGCAACGCGAAGAGAGCAAGGGCTGGGTGATCCAGGGGGGACGCATACACGACCGCTCCTCCCTGCTGTTGGCGGTGCGGCTCTTGTGGCAATGGAACCACAGCAAGCATGGCACTATCACCGCTACGAACTTCCCGGTGAACGTGGACATCATCAAGTTCATGCTGCGGAAGGAAGCGGACAAGATGTACGAGGTCTCCGATCCGAACATCAAGAAACAGGTGGACCGGGCCATGGCCTACATCGTAGAGTTGGCCGGTAGCGAAGGTGTGCCGATGCTCTAGTACAACGCGGTGCTACCGGGCCACTATCTTGGCGACCGATGGCCGAATGGATCTCCGTAACGGAACGATTGCCTGCTGACGGCCAGCGCGTGCTCTGCCATTTGCCGAAGAACGACGTGTTCTTGCCTGGAAAGACCGGGGCCACTGAAAGCCGACCTGTCGTGGTCCTGCGGTTCGCGGAGGACTACTTCATCAAGAACCCGAGCAGAACGGGATACAGCGGTGTAGCGCATCTTTGGCTAGGCGAAGGAACGAGCAACCGCTTCTTCGCGGACGTGACGCACTGGATGCCGCTGCCGGAGGCGCCTTGAGAACAAAGCAGTACTAGGTGAAAAAGTGAAAGGGTGAAGGAGTGCATGCACTCCTTCACCCTTTCACAAATGATTGGACTAACTCTATTTCACGATGCCGAGCAGTTCCAGCTCGAACAACAGCACGCTGTTGCCGGGGATACGACCACCAGGACCGGCGGTAGGGCCGTAGCCGAGATCGCTGGGGATGGCGAGCTTCCACTTGCTGCCGACCGGCATCATCTGGAGTGCTTCCTGCCAGCCTTGTACGAAGCCGGTAACGGCGTACTCGATAGGTTCTTTTCCGATGGAACTATCGAAGGGCGTACCGTCGATGAGCGTGCCTGCATAATGCACCTTCACCTCGTTGGCCGCCGTCGGCTTGGGTCCGGTGCCCATGGTGATCACCTCGTACTGCAAGCCGCTTGGGGTGGTCACCACGCCTTCGCGCTTGCCGTTCTCGGCCAGGTAGGCTTCACCGGCGATCCGGGTCGCTTCGCCCGCAGCCTGCTCCTCGGCTTGGCGCTTGGCCTGCATACGGGTCATGAAACCCTGCATAACGGCTTGCAGTTTCTCTGCGTCGATCTTCACCGCGCTGTCCAAACCGTCCTGAAGGCCCATGGCCATGATGTCCACGTTGAGCGAGTCCATCTTGGAGCGCTTCAAATTGGCACCGATATCGGCACCGATGGCGTAGCTCACCGAGTCAATGGTGGTCTTCATTTCGGTGTTGCGGGCCTTCTGGCCTTGTGAACAAGCGCTGAGGAAGGTCATCGCCAGCGCAGCGGATAGGAAACGAACGGTCATGTGCTTGGATTGGGGGCGCGAAGGTAGTGTTGGGAAGGATGTGGCACCCGAGTTGTCCCACCCATATAGCTCCAGCACTTAGATGCAGCCCGAGGGCCCAAGTAGATCTTCCCATACATCTCCCCCGCCACACTTCCCTGTTCAAAACTCGCCGAGTTACCAACACGGCCGAAGCCAATAACCGTCTGTTCTTTGTCGCCGTCAAGCGTTGACCCAACGCTTAGTGAAAGACGAGCACCCATTCGATAAACACAACGACCATGGCCAAGATCATCTCCATCGTCAACCAGAAAGGCGGCGTGGGCAAGACCACCACCGCGATCAACCTCGCTGCCAGTCTCGGTGTTCTGGAGCGTCGCACCCTTTTGGTGGATGCGGATCCACAGGCCAACGCCACCAGCGGCGTGGGTTATGACCCGCGCAACGTGAAGGCCAGCATCTACGAGTGCATCATCAACAATACCCCGGCTGCGGATGTGATCATCGGGACCGATAACCCGAACATGGACCTGATGCCTGGCCATATCGACCTGGTGGGTGCAGAGATCGAGATGATCGATATGCGCGATCGTGAGCAGCAGTTGAAGAACGTGCTCGACCAAGTGCGCGACCAGTACGATTTCATCATCGTGGACTGCTCCCCTTCCCTGGGTCTTGTAACGGTGAACAGCCTCACGGCCAGCGACAGCGTTATCGTACCGGTGCAGTGCGAGTATTTCGCATTGGAAGGCTTGGGCAAGTTGCTCAACACCATCAAGATCGTGCAACAGCGCTTGAACCCCGAGTTGGTGATCGAAGGCATGTTGCTGACGATGTACGACAGCCGTCTTCGCCTCGCGAACCAAGTGGTGGAAGAAGTGAAGACCCATTTCCAGCAGCTCGTGTTCGATACCGTGATCCACCGCAACGTGGCCTTGGGCGAAGCGCCTAGCCATGGCCAGACCATCATCATGCACGATGCCACCAGTAAAGGCGCCGTGAACTACTTGAACCTGGCGCGCGAGATCCTCCAGAAGAACAGCCTCACCCGCATTCCGGAAAGTGAGCGCACCGTAGCCGTAGAAGCCTAGTGGATACCGAGATCATGAGCAAGAAGAAAGGCTTGGGCCGTGGCTTGAGCGCCCTGTTGGACGACCCATCCACGGATATTACCACGCGGAACGATAGTGCTCCGGTGCAGCCACGTACGTCCAACGCTATCGGGACCGTTCCGATCGCGCAGATCGAGGCGAACCCGTTCCAGCCGCGCACGCATTTCAGTGAAACGGCGCTAGCAGAACTGGCACAGAGCATCCGCGAACTGGGCATCATCCAACCGGTGACCTTGCGCAAGCTCGGTTACGACCGGTACCAACTGATCAGCGGCGAACGCCGTTTCCGAGCTTCGCAATTGGCGGGCCTTACTGAAGTACCGGCCTACATCCGCATCGCCAATGACGAGGCCATGCTGGAAATGGCGTTGGTGGAGAACATCCAGCGCGAGGAACTGGATGCCATCGAGGTGGCCATCAGCTTCCAGCGCCTTGTGGATGAAGTGAAGTTGACGCAGGAACAGTTGAGCGAGAAGGTCGGCAAGGACCGCACGACGGTCACCAACTACCTGCGTTTGCTGAAGCTGCCACCGGAGATCCAACTGGGCCTTCGCCAGCGCACCATCGGCATGGGCCACGCGCGCGCGTTGATCAACGTGAGCGATCCGGTGAGGCAGGTTGAGTTGTACCAGCAGATCGTATCCAGCCAATTGAGCGTGCGGCAGGTGGAGGACCTTGCGCGGAGCATCCTGCCGAAGGGCTTGAAAAGCTCGGCCAGCAGTGCTCGTCCCAATAAGGAGCTGAGCAAGTTGCTGGCCCAGCACATCGGCAGCCGCGTGCTGGTGAAGCAGACGGCCGATGGCAAAGGCAAGATCGAGATCGGCTTCAAGACGGAGGAAGAGCTGCGCCGCATCGTTCGCATGCTGCAAGGGTGACCGCGAGTTCGGGCCGATAGATGTGGTCCGATCCTTGCGACCTTTGCCGCGTGAAGGCCGCTTGCTTCATTTCCTGTTCCTTCATGCTCCTGTCATCTGCGTTCGCGCAGAGCGATAGCCTGCAACAGATGGTCGTACCGGATACGTCTGTGGTTGCGCCAGTTCTATCCAACGGCTTGATCGTTGACGGTGGCCAGCAGGTTTCCATGGGTGCCGATGCGGATACCTTGGATTGGCGGGCCCGGCATTCCCCGAAGAAGGCGACGGTGCTGTCCGCCGTTATCCCCGGTGCGGGACAGATCTACAACCGCAAGTATTGGAAAGCACCGATCGTCTGGGCCGGACTCGGCGTGAGCTATTGGTTCATCCAGAACAACAACAAGGAGTTCAAACGGTACAAATCGGCCTACATCGCGGTGGTGGATGGCGACCCGGCAACGGTTGATGAATTCAATGGGCAGGTCAGTTCATCATCCCTTTTGGATGTCACTAACACGTACAGGAAGTGGCGCGACCTGAGCTATATCGCGCTTGGGATGGTCTACGTCCTGAACATTGTTGACGCCAGCGTTGACGCCAACTTCGTCCGCTTCGATGTGGGGCGTGATCTTACGCTGGGCATGGGCCCTTCGCTGGAGTTGGCGGCGCAAGGGAACGCCGGACTGCACCTCTCCCTGGCCCTGCGTTAGTGCTGGACAGTGGCCGTTACCTTCGCCCAATGCGCATCGCGTTGTACGGATATGGGAAGATGGGAAAGGCCATTGAACAGGCCGCTATCGCTCGAGGACATGAAACTGGAATTCGCGTAGGGGCCGCCAATGCTGGAACTCCGCCAACGGGTTGTGATGTAGCGATCGAATTCAGCAGGCCGGAGCATGCCTTGGCGAACATGCGCCTCTGCTTGGAAACAGGCGTACCTGTCGTCGTCGGCACGACCGGTTGGTACGAAAGATTGCACGAGGTGAAGGCCATGGTCGCATCGTCCAACGGGACACTGCTTTGGGCCAGCAATTTCAGTATCGGTGTTAACCTGTTCTTCCGCGTGAACCGGATGCTCGCCGGCCTGATGGACCAACAGCCGGGCTACAGCGCACACATCGACGAGATCCATCATATACACAAGTTGGATGCCCCCAGCGGCACAGCGATCACCTTGGCACGGGATATCGATCTGAAGACGCAGCGGTATTCGGGATTTGAACTCAAGGGGCAGGAGCAGGAGCAGGAAAATGCTGCTCTCCGTTCAGACCCTGCTCTTGCCCCTGCTCCCTCTTCCTCCCCCATCCCCATCTTCAGCGAGCGTATTGGTGAAGTTCCGGGGAAGCATGCGGTGAGCTGGACCAGCGGGAACGACCGGATCGTGATCACGCACGAGGCGTTCGATCGCACTGGATTCGCCCAAGGCGCTGTTGTTGCTGCGGAATGGCTCAAGGGACGCAAAGGACTCTTCACCATGGACGATGTGCTGGATTTGTCCTGAATGTTGGCCGTTCATCCTACCCTCTCTTCCGCCGGTAAAGGCGTTCACAGCATTTCACGATCCCGGCCGGGTCCACTTGCCCAGTAGTTCGCACCTTCGCTGACCGGCGCCTGAGCCGCATACAACACCCATGATCCCCTATCTCTTTCTTTTCGCCTATCTCGCTGTGCTGTTCGCCTCGTTGTGGAAATTGTTCCAGAAGGCCGGCAAACCAGCTTGGGCGGGCTTCGTTCCGGGCTACAACATCCTGGTGTGGTTGCAGATCAGCGGCAAGCCGTGGTGGTGGATCTTCCTGTTCCTGGTGCCGGGCGTGAACCTGCTCATGTTCATCCTCATGAACGTGAACATATCGATCGTGCTCGGTGAGCGTTCGTTCAAGGACCACCTGATCATGACCTTCCTGCCTTGGGTGAAGATCCCGCAAGTAGTGTTCTCCGATAAGGCCTTCGTGGGACCGATCCCTGTTGTCGAACGGAAGCGCGGCATGCTCGGACAATGGGGCGATGCGATCCTCTTCGCGGTGATCGTGGCCACGGTCTTCCGCACGTTCACCTTCGAGGCGTTCACGATCCCGACACCTTCCATGGAGAAGAGCCTGCTCGTAGGCGACTATCTCTTCGTGAGCAAGCTCAGCTATGGTCCGCGCCTCCCGATGACGCCGGTGACCTTCCCCTTCACGCACCACACCATGCCGTTCACCACGAGCACGCCCTCGTTCGTGAACTGGTTCCGGCAGCCGTACCGCCGCTTGCCGGGTTTCGGTGATCCAGAACGTGGCGATGCGGTGGTCTTCAACTTCCCGGAGGGCGATACGGTCGTCGCGAATTTCCAGAACCAGAGCTACTACCAACTGGTGCGTGACCACGGGCGCAAGAAGATCCACGATCCCAACTTCCGCATGCTGAACATGGTGGATGGACAGGTGCGTCAGGTAGAGACCGGAGGCATCTTGGTACGTCCGTTGGACAAGAAGGAGAACTACATCAAACGCTGCGTGGCCATCGCTGGTGATTCCGTGGAAGTGCGCCACGGTCTTTTGTACGTGAACGGCGAAGCCAAACCCTTGCCTCCGGATGGTCAGCTAGCCTATGAGTTCGTGCTGAAGTCCAAGTTCAATGACAAACGGATGAAGGAGCTGTTCGACATCAGCCCGGACGACATCGGTCCCGGTGAAAAAGGCGGCGTCTCCATCCCTTTGACAGCTGATGCCGCAGCGAAGTTGAAAGGCTTCGACAATGTGATCTCCATGGAACAGCAGGACCACCCGAAAGGCTATTCCACGGACTATCATAAGCTCCCCTATTTCCCGAACAGCACAGAATACGATTGGAGCGAGGACAATTATGGTCCCATCTACATCCCGAAGAAAGGTGCCACGGTGAAGCTGGACCTGCACACATTACCGCTTTACGAACGCGTGATCCGTGTCTACGAACACAACGATCTACAGGTGACAGATGGAAAGATCCTGATCAATGGAACGCCTGCGGACAGCTACACGTTCCAGCAGGACTACTTCTGGCTGATGGGCGATAACCGTCACCGTTCACAGGACGCACGTTTCTGGGGCTTTGTCCCGCACGATCACGTGGTGGGCAAGGCCGTGCTGGTCTGGTTCACCAAGGACCCGTACACCGGCATCCGGTGGAAGCGCTTGTTCACGTTGGTGAAGTAGGGCACCCGCTCCGCGTTCGCTGATGCTAGGAACCCTGAAGCAACGTTGGAACGCGTTGAACGAATGGCTCAAGGCCTTCGTGCTGGCGTTGATCCTGTTGTTCATGCTGCACGTCTTCGTGGTGCGTTGGGTGATCGTGGAAAGCACGAGCATGTACGCCACATTGCGCCCGGGCGACCTTGTGCTTGTGCAACGGTGGCCGGTTTGGACGGGGCTTTCGCGGAATGATGTGGTGGTCTTCCGCGATCCGCTGAAGGATGACGTGCCCATGGTGCGTCGGCCGCTGTTGGTGAAACGGATCGTCGGCATGCCCGGGGATCTCGTGCGCTTGCGCGATGGCGAGACCTCGGTGAACGGAAAGCACACAGAGTTCGTCGCTGAAGGAACACGGGCCTATCTCGTGCGTTTGCGGAAGCTCGAATTCACGGATAGTCTCTTGCGCAGCCTTGGCTTACCGGAGCACATGCTTCAGCCGGGGCGAACGATCGTAGAGGTGCCCTTGAACGAAGACCTGGCCCGCAGCGCACGTGCCCTACCCTATGTCGTTAGTGTGGATCTATTGGGTCCCGCGACCGGCTCGCCGCGGCACATCTTTCCATTCAGCCCGCGTTACGCATGGAATAGCGACGATTATGGCCCGATCGCTGTACCGGCCAAGGGCGACACGTTGCACATCACAGCGGACAACCTCCCGCTGTACGACCGCTTGATCAGCGTGTACGAAGGCCACAGCTTGAGCGTGGATCACAAGGCACTGCTGATCGACGGCCAGCCGTTGACCACCTACGTTGTTGAACAGAACTACTATTTCGTGCTGGGCGACAGTCGGCATTACAGCGCGGACTCGCGCTACTGGGGCTTTGTACCGGAGGACCACATCACCGGGCGGGCCGGATTGCTTCTTTGGGGCAAAGGCGTGACCGGTGCAAGCAACAGTCGCGACTGGGCACCCTTGTAGCGGGTACTTTTGCCGCATGCGTTGGTCCTTCTTTCCCTTGCTTTTCGTCGTGTTCTGCGGATGCGGTCCGGCCGATGCTCCCGGTACCCTTTGCGAGCGCACGTTCCAACCATACCCGGATATGATCTCCGGACGTGCCCGCACCGGAATGAACGCGGCCTACTTGGATGCCATGGCCCTTTACGCCAAGGAGGATTATGCCGGTGCCCGGGATGGCTTGAAGCCCTTCCTCCATGACCAACGCGCGGACCTTACGCCATACATCTACCTGGCTTGTTGCTACATCGCCCTTGGGGAACCGTACGAAGCGGAATTGCAACTGGACCATTTGGAACAAAGCCAGATCCTGCAGTACGACGACCAGATCGAATGGTACACTATTGTTTGCTGGGTGTGCAGCGGTCAGTTGGACCGCGCGCGCGTCGGTGCACAAGCCATCGTTGACGGCAAGGCCCACACATATTCCAAGGAAGCCGCGGTATTGCTGAAGGAACTGGAAAGCAGTAAGCACTGATGAGCCTTCCGGCCGTTATTGAGCAGTTGCGTGGGGCCCTTCAGCGCCCACTTCCCGGGCACGATGGGTTCCTTGAGCTATCCGGTTACAAGCGGATGGATATCGAACGCGCACGACAGCAGGACCCACCGCCACGCGAAAGCGCCGTGCTGGCCATGCTGTTCCCGAAACAGGGTGAATTGCATTGCCTCCTGATGTTGCGACCGGAATACGATGGTGTCCACAGTGGACAGGTCGCATTCCCAGGTGGAAAACGCGAAGGCAGCGACACTTCGTTGATGCATACGGCCCTGCGCGAATTCGCTGAGGAAACAGGTGCCGATACCACAGGCGTTGATGTGCTGGGGGCGTTGAGCCCGGTCTACATCCCGCCGAGCCGGATGCTGGTCACACCCTACGTCGGTTTTGCGGAAAACATCGGGCCTTGGAGACCCGACCCAAAGGAAGTGGCCCGATTGATCGAAGCTCCCGTCGCACTGTTATTGCAGGACGATATCCTCAAACGCCGGGAACAGTACATCCAGATATTGGGCCGCTCTGTGGAGATCCCCTACTTCGATGTGGATGGGGAAGTGGTTTGGGGTGCGACGGCCTTGATGATCGCCGAGCTACGCGAGTTGCTGCGTCCGTTCCACGATCCCGCATAGCTTGCGTAGTCGTTCGTTCGGCCGCGTACCCTCCTTGTCGGCGCTGAATTCCGGCTTGATGCGCATGACGAAGTACATGTCGATGTGTCCCTTATTCTTGGCCTCCACTTGGCCGCGATGCACGCACTCGAAGTGGTCCTTCACCAGCTTGTAGGTGCTGCCACTGATGTTCACTTCACCCGGTTCGCCGCTGCTCTCCATTCGGCTTGCGGTGTTCACGGTATCCCCCCAGATGTCGTAGGCGAACTTGCGTTTGCCCACCACCCCGGCCACGACCGGGCCCGTGTGCACACCGATACGCAGCACCCAAGGCTCCTTCCCTTTCGCTTCACGTTCGCGCTTCCAAGCTGACATGAGCTCGCGCACCTCCAAGGCAGCAAGCACTGATTTGTAAGCGTGGTGCGGATCGCTGGTGGGCACACCACCCGCGCACATGTAGCTATCGCCGATGGTCTTGATCTTCTCCAGCCCGAAACGACCGATGATGTCATCGAAATGGATGAAGCAATCGTCCAGTTCGTTGACAAGTTCTTCAGGCGTCATCTTCTCAGCGATGCGGGTGAAGCCCTTCATGTCGGTGAACATCACTGTGACTTCCTCGTGCCTTCGCGCCGTGGCTTTGCCTTTCTCCTTCAATTCCTCGCTGATCTCCTTCGGCAGGATGTTGAGCAGCAGGTCTTCGATACGCCCCTTCTGGCCTTCGATCTCCTTGCTCTGGGCCACTACTTCGGCGGTGCGTTCCTCCACCTTCTGCTCCAGCACGATATTGCGCAATCGCAATTGGCGCTCCCGGAACTTCACGTAGGTCCAAATGCTGCCCCCGATGATCAGGACCATGATGGCATAGAACCACCACGTCTTGTACCACGGCGGTAAGACGGTGAAGTGGTAAAGCACCGGCTCACTCCAGATCCCGGAGCGATTGCGGGCCTTCACCCGGAATACATACTGCCCCGGGGATAGGCCCGGGTAATGTGCGTCGGTCTCGGCCGTGACAGGCTGCCAATCCTTTTCCAAGCCATCCAGCATGAATTGATATCGTACGGCCCCCTGATCGCTCAGGCTTACACAGCCGTATTCAATGCGTACGTCACGTTCGGTATGCGCCAGATCGACCCCGTCGATCGCGTCGCGTTCCTCCAAATTGACCTTCAGGACCCGCACAGCGATGAGCGGCAACTCCGAACGCTCTTCACCGTGATCGATCACCACATGGTCGGCGCCGTTGCTGGTCCCGAACCAGAGATCTCCCGAGCGTGTCCGGCAAACAGCACCCGCATTGGCCTCGATGCCCGTGAAACCACTGCGACCGGTGAAGGCGAGAAAAGTGCTGCCATCCTTTTTGCGCTCGTTCAGTCCGAGGTTCGTCCCGATCCACACATGGCCGTTCGCATCCGTTATCAGGGAACGCACATTGTTGGAGAGCAAGCCGCTTGCGACATCGAACGTGCCAGCCACCTTTTGATTCTCGACGATGAGCACTCCCTGGCTGGTCGTGCCCACCCAGATATGGCCAGCGGCATCCTCTGTGAAAGAGGTCGGTGTAATGACCTGGCCGATATCCACCGGCGTCGCTTTGTCCTTGATGCCCTTGGCGATGACGCTTACACCGCTGCTTGCCGTTCCCACCCAGGTGTTGCCCTTGGAGTCGTTGAAGAGGGCTGTGACATCGTTCCCGGCAAGTCCCTCTGAACTTCGAAGAACCGAAGGCACGCCGCCTGGGACCAGCCGGATCAAGCCACCGACCGTTCCCACGTAGATGCCACCGGATGGACAGCGGGCCAAGGCGGTCACCTTATTGTTACCGAGCAATGCGGAAAGCTCCCCATGGGGGATGGGTTTTCCTCCACTGCTGCTCGCCTCCAGAAGTCCACCGTTCTCCGTCCCGATCCAGATCTTGCCCGACCCATCGTTCAACAAGGCACGCACACTGTTGCTGGTGAGATCACCGTTCTGGACCGTGAGCTTCTGCAGGCTCATGGGGCCAGTGCTGGCCGGATCAAGGATGGTAATGCCGCCGTTGGTCCCGAACCACATACGTCCATCGGATCCTTCGGTCACGGCCCACACATGCCGTTCCACGAGCCCGTCGTCATCCGTGAACGTTCGGAAGCGATCCCCTTTGAAGATCTCCAATCCTTCGTCGTTGGTGGCGATCAGCAAATTACCCTCCCGGTCCCGCGAGAGCGCCCGGATCGTCTGGCTGTGCAACCCATTGGACTTATTGAAAAGCCTTAGACCATCCTTGTCCACGCGAACAAGGCCGGCGTCCCAAGTACCGATCCAAACGTGGCCCATTTCGTCCTCGCCGAACGCATAAACGAAACTGCTGGGCATGCCGGTGGGCAGATCGTAGCTCGTGCTGCGCTTTGTCTTGGGATCGAAGCGAACGGCTCCATGTTCCTGCGTGCCCACCCAAAACGAACCATCCGAGCTCTCAAAATAGGATGTGATGCGCTGCTGTTCGGCAAGTTCACTTTCCGGATAGTCCGTGAATTGAGATTTAGAGGCGCTCCAGAGATGAAGCCCCAAACCCGCCTCCAATAGGACCAGATCACCATTCTTGCGGCGCACGATGCTTGTGATCCGCTCTCCCGGGCCTTTGCTTTCTTCAAAACGGTCCATCTGCACCGGGCCTTCATCCGGTAGGTCCTTCAGACGCAGAAGCCCCATCCCGAACGTACCGATCCAAATAGCACCGCTTGCATCTTGTGAGATCGTCGTCACATCGGCCGTGAGGGGCTTGTCCGAAGGAACCACAGTGCGGAAGCGCCGTCCCTGGCTCACACTGATCCCTCCTCCAAGGTGTCCACACCATAGACGTTTCTCATTGTCGATGAACAAACTCCGAACGCCGCCGGGAGCCATGCCCGAATTCGCGTCGAAGGAGGTGACATTGAGACCATCGTAGCTCGCCAGACCAGATTCCGTCGCTAACCAAACAAGGCCCGTGCTGTCCTGCAAAACGGCGTAGACCTTGGATGCCGGCAATCCGTTGGAAACCGATACGTTCTCGAAAAAGTAACGCTGTGCGGAGGCACCGAATGCGAGGACTCCGAGAACGAGGGAGAATAAGGAGCGCATACTAGTGGCCCCCAAGGTATGCCACCAGGATCGACCGGCGAAGCCTATCGCGTCAACTCGTAGACGCTGGGGTCCGTGCCCGCCGCCTTGCTGACCACCAGCGTGTTGGTGACACTTTCGCTATAGTTCTCCAACAGGCTCTTGAGCGAGCCGTAGTTGTAGTAACTGTAGATATCGTCCTTCTTGCCATCCACCGGGATCCAGTAGGAACGCCCCGTCGCGCTTCGTCCAAGGCCTACGTAGCCCACCAGGATCGTGTTCACCTTGTTGGTGCGCACGAGGTCCCGCAGCTCTATGTTGAAGAAGCGCTCGAGCTGTTCCTTGGTGAGGTTCTTCTTGTTGATGGTCTTCTGCACGGAATAACTGGCGAACGACTTCTGCAGCTTGCCCATGTCAGCAGCGGATTGCATGGCCGGGAAGTTCCGGTAGTTGCTGTTGTCGATATAGACGACCCAGGTGGTCCCGGTGGTTCCGGTCCGAGGCGTTGGAGTCCCTTCGGTCGGTGGAGGTTTCACCACTGCAACAGGGGCCGCTTTCCGCTGAACGGAATAGACCATCTCGGTCGCATTGCCGAACTGGTCCTCCGCACGGAGCGTGAATTGGTCCTTGCCTCCGAGATCGACCTTGATACTGAAGTCGGGGTCGTTGCGGTCAGGCGCATAGCTGGCGTTCACGCCGTTCACCGCGATCAGGCGGATAAGGCTGGCATCCTTCACAGCGCCTTCCAGGAACACGTCGTTCTTGCCAGCGTCCAAGGTGATCTGTCGGTCGCCGGTCATTGTAGGCGTTGTAACCACGATGGTCGGCGGCACGCCTTCGGTGCGTTCCACTTTGAGCACCTCACTGCTGAAGTTGTCATAGACATCGGTGGCCTGCACGACGATCTCGGTCACATCGGCGGCGAGCGGGATGCTCACGACGAACTCAGGATCCTTTTCATTCTTGGAGAAATCAGCATTGGTCCCGTTCACGGTAACGCTCTTGAGCAGGCTTTTGTCCCGCACGTGGCCGCTCACCTTCACAAAAGCGAGCGAGGTCGACACCTGCGCGACATCCCCCAAGCGGAACGGTTCAATAACGGTGATCGACGGCGGGTCGCTTTCACGGTTCATCTCGAACACTTCATGTGCGATCCGCGTGCGTGCTTCATCGATCTTCTTCTTGTCCTCTTGCCCATAGGTGGCATCGCCTACCATCGCTTTTTGGGCGATCTCCAGATCTTTAAGCGCGCCTTCCATGTCGAGGTTTTCCTCCTTGCATTGGGCGCGTAACAGCAGCACCGGTACATCCTTCGGGTTCTCCACCAGGATCTTGTTGAGGTCGTTCACCGCGTTCTGGTGCTGGCCGTAGCCGCTGTAGTAAAGGGCCCGTTGGTGGAATACAGCCTTGTCGGTCCGGCCTAGGGCCATGCACCGGCTGATGTCGTCGATGGCCTTGGCATATTCCTTCTGATAGGCATAGGCCTTGCTCCGCGAGAACAAGGCGTCGGTGCTCTGTGGATTGAGATCCAATGCCACGGTACACTTGTCGATGGCCTTCTCCAAGGTGCGCATCTGCATCGTAGGGCCCGAGTACTGCTCGTACAATTTCAACTGCACCTCCGCCTGCGCCACATAAGCGGGCTCGTACATGTGGTTCCATTCGATCACCCGGTCCAGGTCGGTCTCTGCGGTCTTGTAGTCGCGCATGGCCGAGCGCACGATCCCGTGTAGGTAGTAGGTGTCGGTCGTGCCCTTCAGGTCAATGGCGGCATCCGAGGACTGGGCTGCACAATCCAGATCTCCCAAGGCAAGGCAGGCTCGGGTCCGCGTTTGCAGGGCGTCCATATGCTTGCGATCCACGGCCAGTGCCAGGTCGCATAACGTGCGCGCCATGGCAGGACTGTCCACTTCCATATAGGCTTTGGCCGCATCCGAGGCGAACATCGCATCACCCGGTTCCAGAAGGGCGATGCGGCGCCTATCCTGTGCGACCTCGAGCTTCTTGCCCAACAGCTCATTCACTTCAGCCCGGGCCTGGAAGGCCTTGACCAGTTTGGGATCCACCGAGACGGCGAGGTTGTACTTCTCCAGTGCCTTTTCCAGGTTCCCGTCCTTGCGGAACGCGTCACCTTCCTTCAAGAAGGCCTTACCGCCTTGAGCCTGCACTGTGAGCAGGGCGGAACAGATAAAGAGTAGTACGGAGGAGAGCGTACGAAGTGTCTTCATGAAGAACGGGAAGCGAAAATAGGGCCGATCAGGGGAACACCGGTCCTCCGTTCTTCAGAAGAGGACAACGCAAGTCCCAGCGGCATCCCTACTCCTCTTTCGAGAAGTGCGCCATCACCTGCGGTGTGACCCCACTGCTGCTGAACCCACCGTCGTGGAAGAGGTTCTGCATGGTGACGTACTTGGTAAGGTCGCTGAAGAGCGTGATACAGTAGTTAGCACACGCCTCAGCCGGCGCATTGCCCAATGGGCTCATTTCCTGCGCGAAACCGTAGAAGCCACCGAAACCCTTGATACCCGATCCAGCCGTCGTCATGGTCGGCGATTGGCTCACGGTGTTCACACGCACCTTCTT
>Ga0075163_10001494_pt1 | contig 31595 bp, 30 predicted proteins | sample JI1023141ADNA_FD_71478 | JGI IMG/M metagenome (GOLD analysis project Ga0075163, IMG submission 71478) | Wastewater effluent complex algal communities from Wisconsin, to seasonally profile nutrient transformation and Carbon sequestration -... | ecosystem: Engineered > WWTP > Effluent > Algae...
TGTCGACCGCGTTGCCGTCATCGCACGCCTCGACGCCCGCCTGCACCACGCCGTCGCCGCAGGTCGCCACCGCGCAGCTCGTCCGGCACGCGTCGGTGTCGACCGCGTTGCCGTCGTCGCACGCCTCGACGCCCGCCTGCACCACGCCGTCGCCGCAGGTCGCCACCGCGCAGCTCGTCCGGCACGCGTCGGTGTCGACCGCGTTGCCGTCATCGCACGCCTCGACGCCCGCCTGCACCACGCCGTCGCCGCACGCCGCCGCGACACAGCTCGTCCGGCACGCGTCGGTGTCGACGCCGTTGCCGTCATCGCACGCCTCGACGCCCGCCTGCACCACGCCGTCGCCGCAGGTCGCGGCGACGCAGCTCGTCCGGCACGCGTCGGTGTCGACCGCGTTGCCGTCATCGCACGCCTCGACGCCGACCTGCACCACGCCGTCGCCGCAGCGCGCCGTGGCGCAGGCGTTGGTGCACGCGTCGGTGTCGACCGTGTTGCCGTCGTCGCACGCCTCGACGCCCGCCTGCACCAGGCCGTCGCCGCAGGCGGCGACGATGCAGCTCATCAGGCACGCGTCGGTGTCGCTCGCGTTGCCGTCGTCACAGGCCTCGTGGCCCGCCCAGACGATGCCGTCGCCGCACGCCGCGACCGCGCACGCGTTGGTGCAGCCGTCGGTGTCGGTGGCGTTGCCGTCGTCGCACATCTCGTGGCCCGCCCAGGCGATGCCATCGCCGCAGCGCGCCACCGCGCACGTCCGGGTGCAGCCGTCGGTGTCGACCGCGTTGCCGTCGTCGCACGCCTCGACGCCCGCCTCGACCACGCCGTCGCCGCAGGCCGCCGCGACGCAGCTCGTCCGGCACGCGTCGGCGTCGTTCGCGTTGCCGTCGTCGCAGGCCTCGTGGCCCGCCCACACCACGCCGTCACCGCACCCCGCCGCCACGCAGCTGGTCCGGCACCCGTCGGTGTCGATCGCGTTGCCGTCGTCGCAGGCCTCGTGGCCCGCCCACACCACGCCGTCGCCGCACCCGGCCGCCACGCAGGTCGTCCGGCACCCGTCGGTGTCGATCGCGTTGCCGTCGTCGCAGGCCTCGCCGCCCTCGACCTCGCCGTCGCCGCACTCGATCACGGCTGACACCGCGATCGCCAGCGTGGCCGGCGCCGAGGTCGACGTGCCGTCGCGCACGGTGAACGTGAGCTGGTCGACGCCGTGGAAGTTCGCGGCGGGTCGATAGGTGACCACCGCGCCAGCGAGCGTGGCCGTGCCGTGGCTCGGGCCGGTGACGATGGCCACCGTCAGATCGGTCGAGTCGACGTCGACGCCGCCCAGCGTGACCGTCGCGGCGGTGTCCTCCGCCGTGGCCACGTCGCCCGCCGTCGCGATCGGCGCGTCGTCGACGGCGGCCAGGCGGATCGCCACGGTCGCGCGCGCGCTGTCGGCGCCGTCGGTCACCATGTACGCGAACCCGACGTCGCCGGTGCGGTCGGGGTCGGGCGTGAACAGCACCTGGTCGCGGTCGAGGCTCGCGGTGCCGCCGACCACGTCGGCGAGCGCCTCGACGGCCAGCGTCTGGCCCTCGGCGTCGGTGTCGTTGGCCAGGAGCGTCGTCAGCGGGATCGCGAGCGGGGTGTCCTCCACCCCGTCCAGCAGATCGGCGCCGCCGACCGGCGGATCGTTCTGGCCGCCGACCGCGACATCGACCGTCGCGGTCGCGGTGGCCTCGCCGTCGCTGACCGTGTACGTGAAGCTGGCCGCGCCGACGAAGTCGCGCGCCGGCGCGAACCGGATGGCGCCGGCGTCGAGCGCCGCGTCGCCGCCGACGCCGGGGCCGACCGCGACCACCGTGAGCGTCGGGCTGTCGACGTCCTCATCGTTGGCCGCGAGCGTCGCGGGCGCCACCATGAGCGGCGTGTCCTCGTCGGTCGCGAACGCGTCGGCGGTGGCCCGCGGCGGGTCGTTGACCGGCGCGATCGTGATCGTGACCACGGCGGTCGCGGTAGCGAACCCGTCGGTCGCCGACACCGCGAACCGATCGACGCCATGGTAGTCCGGGGTGGGCACGTACGCGCGACCGGTCGCGGTCGCGCGGAAGGTGCCGTGGGCCGGCGCCCCGTAGGTGAGCGCCTGGGGCGTCCCATCGGGGTCGTCCACCATCGACGGCAGGTCGATCGGGGTGTCCTCGGCGGTCGCGAGCTGGAGGTCGACCACCAGCGGTGGTTGATCGGCGGGGTGGTTGTCGCCACACGCGGCGACGACCACGGCGAGCACGGGCAAGACGCGGGGAGAGCGCATGCTCGAGGAGTCGGCCGCGCGGCCGAGTCGTTGACCGCCGATCGCGATCACCGCGTGCGGCGCGCGGTCGCCCGGGTGCGCGGCTACCCAGGGTCACCGCTGACCCGCGCCGTGCCCAGCCGCCTCACGCCGGCGTCGGCAGCGCGCCGGCGAGGAACGCCTTGGCCAGCGCCGGCCGCGCCATCAGCCGCTCGACCGCGAGGTCGAGGTTGGCTTCCCACTGCGAGGTGATCTGCCGCTCCACCTCGACGTAGAGCGGGTACATGATCGCGACCTCGGGGCGCTCGGGCTCGGGCTCGAGCTCGAACCCCGGCACCTGGATCGCCACCAGCTCCTGCTGGATCATGCCGGAGGTCAGCATCCAGTCGGCGAGCGCGCCGGCCTTCAGGTCGGCGATGCGGATGGCCAGGTCGCCCTTGACCGCGGCGACGGTGGCGTCCTTGCCCCAGTCGGCGCTGATCATCGTCGCCGCGGCGCACAGCCGACCGCTGGCGTCGATCCAGATGTGCTGGCGACCGGGGCCGGGGCTGAGCGGGTAGATCCGCGCCTCGCGGTAGGCCAGGAAGCGCTCGAACATCGCCTGGCGCCGCGCGGCCAGCTTGGCCTTGAGCGCGGCGCGATCGATCGCCGGCTGCGCGATCGGATCGGGGCGGTTGGTCGGCGGCGCCGCGGGGCCCTTGCCGTGACAGGCGGTGAGCGCGAGCGAGGCGGCGAGCAGGAGAGACGACAGGGTGCGCATCGGAGACCTCTCGGGGCAGGGGTTGGGGATGCCGGTACCAACGCGGCGCGCCACCCCGAGGTCTGAGTCATTTGCGCGACATGGCGCGGCCGCTCCCTCTCGAAGATCTGAGGCTTGCCGGCCGCGTCCTGTTAGTGTACATGATACACGTCATGCCGACCGACACCCGCGCGGGCTTCACCTTCTTCTGGCGCCCCGACTCGCCGTTCTCGCAGTGGCACCCCTGCGCGTTCGTCGTCGACGGCGTCGCCTTCACCTGCGCCGAGCAGTTCATGATGCACGGCAAGGCGCGGCTGTTCGACGACGCCGCGGTCGCCGCCGAGATCCTGGCGACGCCCGATCCGCGCACCCACAAGGCGCTGGGCCGCAAGGTGCGCGGCTTCGACGACCGCCGCTGGAAGGCGGCCCGCGAGGGCATCGTCTACGCCGGCAACCACGCCAAGTTCACCCAGCACCCGGCGCTGCACGCGGCGCTCCTGGCCACCGCCGGCACGCGCCTGGTCGAGGCCAGCCCGATGGACCGCATCTGGGGCATCGGCATGGCGTCGTCGAACCCCGCCGCGATCGATCCGAGCAAGTGGCGCGGCCTCAACCTGCTCGGCGCGATCTTGACGCGGCTGCGCGACGACCTGATCGCCGCCGCCGCCGCGTGATCAGCCCGGTCCGTCGAGGCGGCGCCGCAGCTCGGCCGCGAGCTGGTCGAAGTCGGCCTGGTTGCGCGCCACCGCGGCCGGGTCGAAGTCGTCGGCGGTGATCAGCTCGAGCAGCCGCATCAGCAGCACGTGCTCGACCTCGCTGCAGCGCGCGACCAAGAGGCCGAGCTCGACGCTGTGCTCGTCGACGACCTCGAGCGCGTCGGCCGGCAACCACGCCGCCCGGGCCTGGGCGCGCTCGAGGTTGAACAGGATGTCATCGGCCAGCACCTGCCGGTCGTGGACCCGCCGCAGCGGCGCGCCCTGCCCGCGCGCCGACGTCGGCGGCGGCTCCATCCGCGCGATCGGCGAGTCCGCGGGCGGGGCGTCGCGCGCCGCCAGCTCGCCGCGCAGGCGATCGACCTCGGCTTGCAGCGTCCGGGCCCGGTGGAACAGCGCGTCGACGTCGTCGCGGTAGCTCATCGGCATCCTCCATCGGTGACCAGCGCGCCGGCGTCGGCGGTCCACGCGGTGGCTCGGTCCGCCGACAGCGCGATCAGCCGCGCCCGCCCGGGGTCGCCGCGGGCGTCGAGCGCCAGCTCGGCGTGGAACCCCGCCGGCCCCGGCGCGATCGTCGTCGGCGTGAACCGCGCGGCGGCCAGGCACGCGACCCCGCCGCGGCGCTCGAAGCGCAGCCCCAGCACGCCGCCGTCGCGCTGCACCGGCCGCGCGTTGTCGAACAGGAAGTTGCCGAGCGAGTACGCGATCACGCCCTCGCGGTAGCGCTCGATCGCCTGCAGCTCGTGCGGGTGGCTGCCGATCAGCGCGTCGGCGCCGGCGTCGATCAGCCGGTGGGCGATCGCCACCTGCGCGGCCGACGGCGCGTCGGCGTACTCGCGGCCCCAGTGGACGACCACCACGACGAGGTCGTGATCGGCGCGGGCGCGCCGCACCAGCGGCGCGACGACCTTGACCAGGCGGTGCTGCTCGACGTACGGCAGCTGCGGCCCGGGCCGCGGATCGCCGTTGCGCACCGCGGTCACCGCGACGACGCCCAGCCGCCAGCCGCCCTGCGCGAGCGTCTCGACGCGGACCGGCGCGCGCCGCCGCGCGGCGCCGATCGCGGTGAGCCCGACCGCGGCGACGTGGCCCGGCGTCTCGGCGACGCCGCGCGCCCGCTGATCGTAGTGGTGGTTGTTGGCCAGCGACACCACGTCGAAGCCGGCGCCCGCCAGGGTCGCCAGCCGCGCCGGGGTCGCGACGAAGCGCATCCGCGTCCCCCACCGGCTCACCGGATCGGGCGTCGCCAGGACCGGGGTCTCGAGGTTGGCGAAGGCCAGATCGGCGGCGGTCACCACCTCGGCCACCGCGGCGAACGGATCGTGCTGCTCGGCGGCGATCGGCGCCAGCCCGCCGGGCACGTAGCGCCCGAACATGACGTCGCCGACGAACGCCAGGGTCAGCGCGTCGTCGGCGCGCGCCGGCGGCGCCGTCGCCACCAGCGCGACCGCGATCACCGCACGCGCGCGCGCGCCGACCCGCATCGCGCGATTGTCCACCGCCGCGCGCCGGCCGCCAAGCCCGCGCGCGCCCCCGGCGCTACCCAGCGGCTACCGCTTCGGGCTTGCCTTGCCAGGCCGATCCATTATCTTCGGCGGCCCATGCGCGTCGGACCCATCGTCGTCGATCCGCCCGTGGTGCTGGCCCCCATGGCCGCGGTCACGGATCTGCCGTTCCGCACGGTGGCCGAGGAGCACGGCGTCGGGTTCACGATCACCGAGTTCCTCAGCGCCCACGCGCTGATGGTGGGCGACAAGAAGGCCCAGGGCAAGATGACCGCCAGCCTCGGCGGGCGGCAGTTCGGCGTGCAGATCTTCGGCCGCGAGGAAGAGCCGATGGCGATCGCCGCCAAGATGGCGGTGTCGATCGGCGCGTCGCTGGTCGACATCAACATGGGCTGCCCGGCCAAGCGGGTGGTCGCCGGCGAGTGCGGCTCGGCGCTGATGCGCGAGCCCGAGGTCGCGCAGCGCCTGGTGCGCGCGGTGGTCGCCGCGGTGCCGCCCGAGGTGCCGGTGTCGGTCAAGCACCGGGCCGGCTGGGACACCACCCACCGGAACGCGCCCGAGTTCGCGTGCGCGCTGGTCGAGGCCGGCGCGCGGATGATCACCGTCCACGGCCGCACCCGCACCCAGGGCTTCGCCGGCTCGAGCGATCACGAGATCATCCGGCTGGTGCGCGCGGCGGTGCCGGCCCACATCCCGGTGGTCGGCAACGGCGACGTCGTCGACGTGGCCGGCTTCCAGCGCATCCGCGAGGCCACCGGCTGCGACGCCGTGATGATCGGGCGCGGCGCGATGGGCAACCCGTGGCTGTTCGCGCGCATCGCCGCGGTCGCCGCCGGGCGTCCGGATCCCGGACCGCCGACGATCGAGGAGCGGCGCGACGTGTTCCGCCGCCACGTCGGGCTGATCGGCGAGCTCAAGAGCGGGCCGCGGGTGCTGCACGAGGTGCGCAAGGCCTGTGCGTGGTACGCGCGCGGCCTGTACGGCTGCAACCGCCTGCGCATCGAGGTGTGGGCGGCGCCCGGCGTCGAGGCCGCGGTGGCGACCACCGAGGCGTACTTCGCCGAGCTCCTGGCCCGGCGCAGCCGGCTGGGGCTGGCGCCCGAGGCCGATCGCACCGAGATGGACGGCGTCGCGGGGCAGGACGCCGCCTGATGCGGCCCGACGCCAACCCCCGCGACTACCTGGTCGCGGAGAGCCCGGCCATGCGCGCGGCGGTCGCGCACCTCGAGCGCATCGCCGACTCCGACGGCCCGGCGCTGGTGTGCGGCGAGCACGGCACCGGCCGCGAGCTGGTCGCCCGGCTGCTGCACCAGCTGTCGCCGCGGCGCGCCGGCCGGTTCGTCGCGGTGCGGCCGACCTTCGAGGCGCCGGGCGGCGACGGCGACGACGGCGAGCGGGCGCGGCGAGCGTTGCGCGCCGCCCAGGGCGGGACGCTGCTGGTCAAGGACGTGTGCGACGTCGCCGCGTCGGGCCAGAAGGCGCTGCGCCGCGCGATGCGCGTGCCCGAGCGCGAGCGGCGCCCCGACTCGTCGGGCGAGGTGTTCGACGTGCGGGTGGTCGGCTCGGCCGACCTCGACCTCGAGCGCGCGGTGGCGGCCAAGATGCTGTCGCCGGAGCTGTACGAGTCGATGGCCAGCCGCCGCATCGACGTGCCGCCGCTGCGCGAGCGCGGCGGCGACATCCCGACCCTGGTCGAGCGCTGGGTGCGGCACTACGCCGACGAGATCGGCCGCGGCAAGCTGACGATCTCGACCCGCGCCCACGAGCGGCTGGTGAAGTACCCGTGGCCGGGCAACGTCGCCGAGCTGAAGAACCTGTGCCGCCGGCTGGTGGTCCACACCAGCGGCAGCCGGATCGAGGCCGGCGACGTCGACGCGGTGCTGCCGGTGGTCGCCGAGCGCGTGCCGATGGAGGAGCTGTCCTTCGAGGAGATGGTCAAGGCCAAGCTGGTCGGCTTCCTCCAGCGCATGGACGGCTACCCGCTGCACGACCTCTACGACAAGGTGGTCGAGCGCGTCGAGCGCCCGCTGTTCGATCTGGTGCTCGAGAAGACCGGCGGCAACCAACTGAAGGCCGCCGAGATCCTCGGGCTCAATCGCAACACGCTGCGCAAGAAGCTCGACGCGCTGGGCGTCGCCCGCCGCGGCAAAGGCCGCGAGGACCGCGCGCTGGATGATTGATCGCGGAGACGGTGGCAAGCTCGGCGCATGCGCCTGACCGCCCGCACGATCATCATCCTCGTCGTCGCCTCGCTGTGCGCGATCGCGCCCGCCGGCGCCACCCCGACCAAGGCCGAGGCCCGGGTCGCGGCCGCCGCGGCGGCGTTCGCGACGACGACCGCCCGCCACCAGGCAGGCACGGCGCCGGCCGACGCGGTCTACGTCTGGTCGGTGCGCTGGCTCGACGCGCAGCGCGAGCAGCCGCTCAAGGGCAAGGCGCTGGCGGCGGCCGCGGCGGCGCACCTCGAGCGGATGGTGGCGCTCGAGGCGGCGGTGACCAAGGCGGTGGCGGCGGGGGCCGCGCCGGCGAGCGACCGCGAGGCCGCCGCGTACTACCGGGCCGAGGCCGAGCTGTGGGTCGAGCGCAAGGGCAAGCGCTGACCCACCCGCATCACACCGCCAGGCCCTTCTTGTAGGTCAAGAGGTCCTTCTGGGTCTTGAGCAAGAGCTGGTTGGTCTCGAGCAGCTCCTTGGTGCGGACGCGGATCTGGTTGGCCAGGCGCTCGCGCTCGCGGGCCTCGGTCTCGAGCATCTCCTGGTACTTCACCTGCACCACCGCCTCGTCGGTGACGTTGCGCTGGATCTCGAGCGCGCCGACCGGGTTGCCGGCGTCATCGGTGATCGGCACCGCCGACAGGATGAAGCGCAGGTCCTTGGCCTCGGGGTCGCCCTGGACCTTGCCGCTGATCTCGTCGAGGCGGACGTGCTTGTTGTCGGCCCAGCACTGCTTGGCGATGCACTCGGCCTTGCAGATGTTGAGCTCGATGACCTCGTAGCAGTGCTTGCCCTTGAGGCCGCGCGCCACCTGCCGCGGCAGCATCGCGAAGAACGCGCGGTTGAAGTCGACGATCCGCCGCTCGGCGTCGACCACGAAGTACGAGTCGACGATCGCGTTGGCGACCCGCTTGAACTCGCCGAGGAACTGGGTCAGCGCCGGGTGCGGTTCCATCCCGCCGATCGTACCGGATCGCTCACGGTACGAACAACGTATCGCCGGTCATCATCACCAGGTTCATCTCCGGGTGGCTGCCGTCGGCGAGGAACGCGTAGGCGATCGGGATGGTCCGCGACTTGCCGGTCTTGGGGTCGCGGCGGAGCAGCTTCATCTCGTTCTTCTCGGCGAACCGGGTGAAGCCGCCGGCCATGGCCAGCGCCTCGACGACGGTCACGTAGTAGCCGAGCTGGACCACGCCGGGGCGGGTCACCTCGCCGACGATCGTGAACCGGTAGCTGTTGGCGCCACGCACCGCGACGGTGATCTCGGAGCCCGAGCCGAGCTTGACGAAGTCGGTGAGGTGCCCGCGGATCATCGCCTTGAGGCTCGACGGGGTCTCGCCGACCGCCCGCAGGTCACCGACCAGCGGCATCGTGATGTTGCCGTCGGGGCGGATCGTCGCCTCGGTGGTGAGGCCGGGGTTCTCCCAGACGTTGATCGAGATCTGGTCGCCGACCCCGAGGATCCACTCGCTGTTGCGGGGATCGGGCTCGGCCGCGTAGTTGTACTTGGGCAGCGTCGGCTTGCAGCCGGTCGCGGCCAGCAAGAGCGCGAGAGCGAGGACGGGGATCAGGCGCCGCACGACCATCGGGTCCAGTCTCGACCATCCCCGCCGGCGGCGCAACGTCACCACGAGGCGAAGGTGATCGGGGTCCCGCCGAGCGGCAGCAGCACCATCCGGGCGCGCCGCTCGCCCCGGACCGACGCGAAGAAGATGATCACCCCGGTGCACCGGCCGTTGGCCTCGCAGTAGATCGACTTGTTGCCGGCGCCGAGCGCGGTGGTCGGCCCGGTGGTGGCTGACACCGTCGGGGTCTCGGTGAAGCCGCTCACGACGATCCGCTTCGACAGCGCCACCCGGCGCAGCTCGACCCACGACGCGTCGGTCGAGGTCGGGCTGGGGTTCTCCTCGAGCCGCTCGAGCGACAGCACCACCGGCGTGCCGCCCTCGATCGTGACCCGGGTGCGGGCGGTCACGCCCAGCGCGGTCGCGACGTTGGCGCGCACCGCGCCACCCGCGACGGCGCGCCGCGACGCCTCGGACACCATCGTCGACAGCTGATCGGCCGCGTCGATCGGCCGCGGGTCGGGGCGCAGGTAGCTCCACGAGGCCACGACCAGCACGCCGATCATCGCCACCACGATCATCAGCTCGATCAGCGTGAACCCGCGCGGGCGGCGGCGGCTCATCGCGCCACCGCCAGGTTGCGGACGTCCGAGCCCACCGTCGCGTAGCGGTAGATGGCGTCGCCGCGCAGCTCCTCCGAGCGGCTCGCGTCGGGCACGCCGGTCAGGGTGATCGCGGCGCGGTTGCCGAGGTCGTTGTTGTTGGGCCGCGCCGCGTCGATGAGGTTCGGCGTGCGGGCCGCGCCGACCGCCTGCAGGTTCTGGCGGGTCCGCACCACCAGCGTCAGCCGCACCTCGGTGAGCAGCGACCGGCGATCGTCCCAGGCCACCGTGCCCGTCGACAGCGCGTCCTGCTCGGCGCCCGAGTACCAGTCGCGAGCCGGATCGGTGTCGACGTCGAGCGTGTCGGCGGTGGCGCGGCCGCTGGGGTCGTCGTCCTCGCCCTCGAACCAGCGCGACGCGATCTGCAGGTCGGTGAAGCCCAGGCCCAGGTCCTGCCAGTCGTCGAACAGCCCGCCGCTCGGCGACAGCTGCAGCACGCCCAGCGCCCGCCGGTTCGGATCGATGCGATAGCCGTGGGCGACGAAGCGGTAGACCATCGTGCTCGGCTGGCCGGCGATCACGCCCGAGGTCGGGTGGCTGGCGCGGACCTCGTCGCACTGATCGTTCTGGGCCTCGCCCCACAGGCCGTCGGTGCGCAGCGTGAACCCGTCGTACGAGCCGCTGACGTCGTCGGCGATCGCCGCGACCTGCGCGACGCAGGCCCGGAACCGCGACACCACGATCTGGTTGGGCACCGTGCCGATCGCGTCGGGGCGGTAGTTGGTGATGACGACGACGTCGCCGACCGCGAAGTTGTCGCGGTTGTCGACGGTGACGGTGGCGAACGCGTTGCCGGGGTTGGTGTCGATCGTCATCACCCGGGCCTGCGCCGAGGAGTCGGCGAAGAACACGTGGAGCTCGTCGGGCGTCGACGTGTGGTCGCGGATCTCGACGGCCGGCCGCACCAGCTGGCTGCCGCTCTTCTTCCAGCCGTCGGGCAGGCCGAAGCCGGCCTGGCGGACGTCGTGCTGCACGACGTCGTGGGCGGCGGTCAGCGTGCGCTGCAGGTCGGCGACGTACTGCTGGGTGCGGTAGGCGGTCGACATCCGCGTGAAGATCGACAGGATCATCCCCACCAGGAGCGCGCTGATCGTCAGCGCGATCATCAGCTCGATCAGCGTGAAGCCACGCCGACCGGGCGCGCGCCGCGTCACAGGCTGTCTCCGATCGTGCGGATCAGCTCGAGCGAGATGGTGTGGTCGAGCGCCGCGGCCGCGCCGGTGCCGCTGCCGGCGCCGTTGGCGTTGTCGTCGCTCCAGGCGATCTCGACCCGGATCTTGATCAGGTCCGGACTGACCGCGGTCAGCTCGGTGACCAGCACCCGCCGGCGGAACGTCGTCCCGGTCGGCCCGGCCAGGGTGTCGAGGCTGGCGTCGATCGGCAAGACCGTCGTGTTGAACATCGCCAGCAGCCGCTGCACCGGCAGCGAGCGCAGGTCCTCGAGCGTCTGCTGCGCGGCGGCGACCGCGTCGCCGGCGTCGCCGGTGCGCTCGTTGCTCTTGATCGTCGCGACGTGCAGCGACATCAACCCGGTCAGGCCGACCACCGTCACCGCCAGGGTCACCAGCAGCTCGATCAGCGTGAAGCCGCGCTGGTGGCGACGACGACGACGAGGCGCGGGGGCGGTCACGGGAGCTCCTGGCTGGTGGGCGGTGCGTGGGTGGTCAGGGCGAGCGGCTCAGTATACCTGCCGCCACCCGAGCAAGGTCAGCGGGCTGTTCGAGCCGACGGTGCCGGTGGTCGACGACTCGTTGCCCTGGCCGAACGGGTTGACCCCGGGCCCGGCCGAGTCGCCGCCGGCGTCGGGCGAGCGCGGCGTGCCGATGCGCGACACGTCGCCGGCCAGGGTCGCGAAGTACAGCGCGCCGGCGTCGCCGTAGAGCGCGCCCATGACCGCCGACGCGATGCTCTGAGTGAAGTCGACGGTGAAGTCCTCGCCGGCGCCGGCCTCGAGCGCCACCGCGGCGACCTTGGTCGACCCGGTGTCGCAGCTGGTCGTGCCGACCGCCGGGTCGGTGGTGCGGGTGAAGATCACCTGCTGGGTGGTGACCACCGCGCCGCCGTAGAACTTCTCGCACATGCTGGCGGTGCAGGAGCCGGCCATCTTCGAGCGGATCTGGCCGGTGTCGGCGTAGACCGCGTAGAACTCGTTGGGCCGCGTCACCGGGTGGCTCTCGAGGCCGCCGGTGCCGAAGAACAGCACCACGCGGGTGCTGGCGTCCGAGCGGATCGCCAGCGTGCCGGCGATCGGGCTGTCGGCGCCCAGCGCGTGGCTGGTGTGGCGGGTCGAGAACAGCGCGAACTGATCGGTCGTGGTGGTGCTGCCGTCGGGGTGCGAGGTCACCGCGCCGTCGATCGCCAGCGCGCCGAGGCCGGTGTTGTCGTTCCAGCCGCCGGCGAGGTCCCGGGCCGGGTCGACCTTGTAGACGTAGCCGCAGGCGTCGGCGAACACCGCGCGGTCGGCGTAGCCGTTGAAGCTGGGCGCGCCGGGCTCGAGGTCGTCGTCGGTCTCGAAGGTCGCGACGTCGCTGGTGACCGCGCACTGCGCCTGGAACTTCCACAGCAGGCGCCCGGTCCGCACCTCGTAGGCCGCGACCACCCGGCCCTTGGTGAACGGCGCGGTCGGGTTCTCGTTGGCGATGCCGGTGGCGGCGATGGCGATGAACTTCTCGGCGCCGCCGATCAGCACGCGGGCCACCGCCGGCTTGGCGTAGGCCTGGCCGGCGTCGGCCTCGCCCGGCACGGTGGTCCACAGCGGCGTCGGCCCGACGACCGCGCCGCTGGTGGTGACGGTCTCGGTGACGTCGAGCGCGAGCAGGCTCTTGCCGCCGGCGCCGCTGCCGACCAGCGCCGCGGTGCCGAAGCTGCCGTCGGCCTTGCGGTAGTCGGCCAGCGTCGGCGAGCCGTCGGGGAACGACGCCACCTCGGTGGTGCCGTTGACCAGGCTGGTGGTGTAGTCGGCGATCATGCCCGACGCGACCCGCGGCGGCACGAACGCCCACGCCTCGGCGCCGCTGGGCGTGGAGGTCATCGTCGTCGGCGCGGTCTGGATCGCGTGGATCATGCCGTCCTTCGAGCCGAACAGCACCAGGCTGCGGCGATCGCGCTGCGCGGTCTGGTAGGTCTGGTGCGCGAGCTTGTCGGCGGCGCCGGCGTAGACGTACCAGATCGGGAAGCCCGGCTTGGTGAGGATCGCCGGCGTCGAGTTCTGGATCGCGCCGACCCGGCTCTTCTCGATGCCGTCGTTGCCGACGCCGAACCGCTTGCTGCGCACCCAGTCGATCACCGCCTTGGCCTGGCTGGTGCTGGCAGCGTCGAGCGTGGCCAGCATCGCGGCGGCGCTGTCGGTGTGGAAGTCGATCCGCGCGGTGCCGGCGGGGTTGCTCGAGTAGATGTTGCGGGCGCTGTCGTTGGCGTTGTTGATCCAGGTCGAGGCGTCCCAGTAGGTCGTCGACAGGCCGGCGTTGACCGCGAACAGGTGGCCGCGGTCGCCGGGCTGGCGGAACCCGCCGAGGTAGGCGACGCCGTCGTTGACGACCACGCCGGCGCGGAAGTGCTCGCGGGCCCGGGTGTAGTCGAAGGTCGCGCTGACGTTGGACAGCACCGGCGTCTGGGTGTGGCTGGCGTTCGAGCACATCTCGACCTTCCACTTCACCGTGCGCCCCACCGGGTGCGGGAAGCTGGCGCACAGGTCGCCGCTGGCGTCGGGGCACGCCGTCGCCAGCACCCAGTTCTCGGGCGTCTCGTTGGAGAGGTAGAAGCGGATCGAGCCGCCGTTGAGCGTGTAGGTCGGGTGGATCCGCGCGGCGGTGACCACCAGCTCCGAGGTCGCCAGCGAGCCGAGGTCGATCGTGCCCGAGGCCGCGTCGCCGCACTCGACGTAGCTGGCGGCGACCCGGTTGGCCTGGACGAAGAAGCTGCCGGTGTGGTTACCGTCGGCGATCATCACGTCCATCGTGTTCGACGGATCGTGGTCGTAGTTGAACAGGAAGCCGACGTCGTAGTCGATCAGCGTCGTCGCGTTGTGCGCGGTGAGCTGGGTCGACGCGTCGGCGAACGGCGTCGCGGTGCCGTTGTTGACCCAGTAGAACAAGTCGCCGCCGTGGCCGGCGTTGTAGTTGTTGTTGTCGGTGCCGACCACCAGGTCGGGCTTGCCGTCGCCGGAGAAGTCGTGGACGAACACCGCGGTGCCGCCGCCCTCGAAGGTGATCGACTGCGTCGTCGACGCCAGCCCGCCGCCCGACTGGCCCTTCCACAGGCGCAGGCGATCGCCGGCGTTGTCGCAGCAGGCGGGCGCGCTGGCGATCAGATCGCGGAAGCCGTCGCCGTCGACGTCGGTGTACGAGAACACCGGCGAGCGCGCAGTGCCCGAGCCGCCGAGGCCCATGCTGGTGATCAGCACCGAGGCGTAGGTGAACGTCGGGCTGTTCGAGCACGCCAGCGGCGCCGGCGCGGCCGGCACCGGCGTCGGCTGCGGCGAGGCCAGCGTGCAGTTGTTGAGGAACACCCGGATCGTGCCGCCGTTGTCGCTCGAGCTGTAGAGCAGGTCGAGCTTGCGGTCGCCGTTGAAGTCGAGCACCTGCGTCGTCGAGCCGCCCCAGGCCTGCTCGCCGAGCGCGGTCAGCGAGGTCGAGTCGGTCATCGCGTTGTACGAGCCGGCGAACTGCGGGTTGCCGTCGCCGTCGTTGGACGCCTGGTTCAGCCACAGCTTGGCGTTGTTGGGCATGAACTTCAGCGTGCCGGACTCGGCCAGGCGGTGCTCGCCGAGGAACACGTCGGCCCAGCCGTCGCCGTTGAAGTCGCCGACGGCGATCGGCCGGCGCCGGACCGAGGTGGCGCTGGAGCCGATCAGCTCGCGGACCACCGGGAAGCTCGGCACGCGGGTGGCGTTGACGTCGTTCCAGTCGGGCGCCGGGTTGTCGAAGGTGCGGTTGCGGTAGATGCGCAGGAACGAGTCGGTCTCGCCGGCGCCGGCGAAGTCGTCCCAGCCGTCGTGGTCGAAGTCGCCCACCGCGGCGTAGACCGTGAAGTCGCTGATGCCGAGGCTCTGCGAGCGGAACTGGCCGGCGCCGTTCTGCAGCTGCAGCCGCGCGCCGCCGCTGTCGTAGACGATGCCGTTCTTGGTGGTGTCGGTGTCGAGGAACGACCCGGCCCACGCCGCCGGCGACGAGGTCTGCGGGCAGCTGGTGACGGTCGCGGTGGCCGGGCTGATGGCCAGGGTCACGGCGGCCGCCGCGGCGACGACGCGGGTCAGCGACGAGCGAGCAACACGGTTGCGGGTCATGATCACGGTCCCCCCGGCGAGTAGGTCGCCACGTCCGTCGAGATCACGGTGGTCAGGCAGTCGTTGCGGCCGGCGCCGTCCTCGGCCATGCCCTTCTGTCCGTAGCTCGGACAGGGGCGCCCGAGGCCAGTGACCGCGTCGGCCTGGATGTGCCAGTCGACCTGCGCGGTCGCCCCGTTGGGGCCGTGGCCGGTGGCGCGGATGATCACGATCTTGTCGGTGTCGTTGCCGGCCGTGAAGCCGCCGTCCTCGACGTTGTTGAGGATCTCGACCTCGTACCAGGCGTTCATGTCGGCCGAGAACAGGTTGCCGGGCTGACCGGGGCGGGCGCCGTTGCCGACGATGCCGGTCGGCTTCTGCGGGTTGACGTTGTTGGGCTCGACCAGGCTCGAGTAGTAGCTGCCGGCGACGATGTTCTTGCGCAGGTAGTCGGCGCCGGCGGCGGCGCCCGACTCGGCGATGTACAGCGCCACCGACTTCGAGCGGTCCTGGCTGACCGCCGAGATGCCGCCCTGGATCGACAGCACGGTGATCGACGCGAGCGTGACCAGGCCGGCCAGCGCGATCATCGCGACCAGCATCGCGCTGCCGCGACGATGGCGTTCACTCGACGCAGGGCGTGGAAGGACGATGACGTTCTTGGAGTGCCGCATAGGGGTGAGGTCTCGAACCGCGCGGACGAGCCCCACCCGACATTCTCGCAGGTTTTTGGCCGGCGATCCAAGGTGAAATCGGCGCGCCCCCCACCCCACCGCGCCCTGGCTTTCGCTGCGATCTCGCGTGGGTAGGAGATCGGCCCACACCCGCCGACGGCCCCCGCCACCACGGCACCTGCGCGTCAGGGCACGGGCTTGCCGTCGGCGTCCAGCACCACCAGCCCCCCGCCGCCGAGGGCCTGGTCCGTCACCAGCTTGGCGAGGGCCTCGCGCAGGGTCAGCTGCTTGCCGCCCACCTCCAGGGGGTGATCGGCGCCGCCGTCGCGGACGATCACCGGCGTGTTGCCGTCGCCGACGACGAGGTAGACCGCCTTGCCGTCGTCGAGGTGCTTGGCCGCGGCGTTGGCCACCGCGGCGGCGTCGACGGCGCCGACCTTGGCGACGTAGCTCTGCCAGTAGTCGAGCGGCAGCCCGAAGTAGACCAGCGACCGGAACATGCCGAGCGACGCGCTGGCGGTGGCGAACCGGCTCGGCATGCCGAGGATCGCGCCGGCCTTCTCGCGGGTCAGCTCCTCGGCCGTCGGCGGGCGCTGGCCCGACTTGAGCGCGCGCAGCTCGCGCACCATCTCGATCAGCGTCTGGTAGGTCGCGTCGCTGCGCACCGAGGTGCCGGCGGTCATCACGCCGTAGTCGCGGCTGTAGTTCATGCCGCCGCGGGCGCCGTACGAGTAGCCCTTGTCCTCGCGCAGGTTCATGTTGAGCCGGCTGGTGAAGCCGCCGCCGAAGATCGACGCCATCACCGAGGTCGCGAAGAAGTCGGGCGCGGTGCGGCGCGGCCCGAAGTGCGAGAACCCGACCTGCGACTGCGCCGCGCCGGGCATGTCGACGAAGACGATCCGCGCGGCGATCGGCTTGGGCGCCGGCAGCTTCTTGCGGTTCGGCGCCTTGCCCTTCCACGTCGCCAGCGCCGGCGCGGCGAAGCGCGCGCGGATGTCGGCCGCGGTCAGATCGCCGACGACGAACAGCCGGGCGCCGCCGGGCTTCAGGCGCTGGTGGTAGGCCTTGCAGTCGTCGACGGTGATCGCCGCCAGCGACGCCTCGGTGACGATCCGCCCGGCCGGGTGGCCGGCGCCGAACAGGACCGGGCCCGCGACCCGGCCGGCCACCGCGTCGGGCGAGCCCTTGGCCTGCTTGAGGCCCTCGAGCCGGCGCTTGATCACCCGCGCGAACTCGTCGGCGCGGAAGCCCGGCGTGCGCAGCGTGTCGACGAACAGCGCGAAGGTGCTGTCGAGGTGCTTGGACAGCGACGACAGCGCCAGGCCCTGGGTGTCGCTGCCGGCGTACGACGAGATGCTCGACGCGGTGTCGGCCAGCGCCTCGGCGAGCTGGAGCTTGTCGAGGGCGGCGGTGCCGTCGGACATGAGCCCCATGCACACCGACGCCAGGCCCTCCTTGCCGACCGGATCGTTCTCGCTGCCGCCGTCGAAGGTCAGGTCCATGCTGACGATCGGCAGCGCGTGCTGCTCGACCAGGTAGACCTGGATGCCGCTGGGCAGCTTGAAGGTCTGCATCGTCGGCAGCTGGAACGGCCGCGGCGGGCCCGGCGGCGGCTGCGTGGCGCGGAACGGCTCGTCGGGGAACACCAGCGCCTGCGGCTGGGCGGTCTGGGTGGGGAACGCCGGCGGCGGGGGCATGGGCGGCTCCGGATCGACCGGCGGCGGTCGCGGGGGTTCGGGTTGCGCCACCGGCGGCGTCGTGGCCTTGGGCGGCGTCGGGCAGCACGCGCCGAGCGGCGACGCGATCGCGATGGCGGTGACCAGGCTGGCGACGCGCTTCACTTGCCACCTCCCGGCTGGGTCGCCTGGGTCGGCGTGGTGACGATCACGACCGCGCGCGCGAGGTCGATCACCTGCGCGGCGGTGGCGCGGATGCCGTCGGCGGTGGCGGCGCGGTAGCGCGCGAGGTCGGCGCCGAGGCGGTCGGGCGAGCCGAGGAAGTGGTTGTACGCCTGGAGCAGGTTGGCCCGCCCCATCAGGCTCTCGAGGCCGTAGATCATCCGCGCCTCGACCTGGGTCACGACGCGCGCGATCTCGGCGTCGGTGATCGGCGTCGTGCGCGCCCGGGTGAGCTCGTCGGTGACCACCTGCTCGATCGCGGCGAGGTCGGCGCCGGTCTGGACCGTGACGGTGACGACAAACATGCCCGAGAACTGCGAGCCGCTCTGGTAGACGCTCACGCTCTGCGCCAGCTGGCGCTCGTGGACCAGCGTCTTGTACAGGCGGCCGGTGCCGCCGGCGCCCAGCGCGTTGGCCAGGATGTCGAGCTCGGCGTCACCGGCGGCGAAGTTGGCCGGGCTGTGGAACGCCCAGGTGATCTGCCGCAGCTTGGCGAAGGCGTCCGCGACCTCGACCCGAGCGGCGCGCGGCGCCGGCGCCGGCACCGTGACCAGCGCGGGCTTGCGCGCGGTGGGCAGCGAGCCGAACCACTTGCTGACCGTGGCCTTGATGGTCGCGGGATCGAAGTCGCCGACGATCGTCAAGGTCGCGTTGGCCGGCACGTACCAGGTGCGCCAGAAGTTCTTGACGTCCTCGAGCGACGCGCCGGCGAGATCCTCGTGGCGGCCGATCGTGAGGTAGCGGTACGGGTGGCCTTCGGGGTACATCGCCTCGTACAGCGCGAACCGGGCCTTGCCGTAGGGGACGTTGTCGTAGCGCTGGCGGCGCTCGTTGCGCACGACCTCGATCTGGTTGTCGAGCGACTTCTGGGTCACCAGCTCGAGCAGGTGGCTCATGCGATCGCTCTCGAGCCACAGCGCGGTCTCGAGCTGGTTGGACGGCACCACCTCGAAGTAGTTGGTGCGATCGGGGTTGGTGGTGCCGTTGACGCCGTCGGCGCCGATGTTCTTGAGCACGTCGAAGTGGCGATCTTCGCCGACGTTCTTCGAGCCCTGGAACAGCATGTGCTCGAATAGGTGCGCGAAGCCGGTCTTGCCCGGCACCTCGCCGCCGCTGCCGATGTGGTACCAGACGTTGACCGCGACCAAGGGCACCCGCGAGTCGGGCGCGAGGATGACCTCGAGGCCGTTGGGCAGGGCGTACTTCTCGTGGGCGATCGCGGGATCGGCCGACGGCGCGACGGGCTTGGCGAGCGGGGCCGGGGCGCCGGCGCCGGGCTGCGCCCAGGCCGGGGCGGCCGCGACCAGCGCCAGGGCCGCCAGCCAGCCGCGCAATGACGATACGTGCATGGGTTCCTCCGGACGCCGACCGTACGGGCGGCGATGTCCGGCGGCAACCCTGGCGCGGCGCGATCGCGCCTGCGACGAGTGCGACGGTCCCGAGCCACAGTCTCGCGTTTCGGGTGGGGGCCCCACGTCTTGTGGGGGAGGGTCTTTTCGAAAGACCCTCTCAAGATCACGGCGCGGCGGGGGGCGCCTCGGTGTAGCGCGGGGCGGCGTCGGCCTTGATGTGGTCGGGGCCGATCGACTCGCGCGCGACCCGGGTGCAGGCGGCGATCTTGTCGTTGTCGCTCATGCTCGGCCCGCCGCGCACGCCGATGATGCACTTGGTGTCGGCGTCGAAGAACTTGAACGAGTCGATGTCGAACTCGCCCGAGGGCCGGGTCTCCTTGCACGCCACGCCGCCGGTGTTGCCCTCGTCGAGGGCGCGCATCTCGGTGGTGGTCGCCTTGCAGCGCTCGCGGAACTTGGCCTCGTCCTCGACCACCCAGCAGTAGAGCGTCACGTTGCAGATCTCGTCGCCGGGCAGCACGCCGAGGCGGCCGTTCTTCTTGAGCAGCTTCTCCTGGGCCTTGGCGTCGGGGCGCAGGCCGCCGCGGATCAGCGAGCACGACACCGTGGCGTCGGCCATCGCGCCGGTCGAGTCGCGGACCGTCAGCGGGTCGAGCTCGCCGAGCGCCTCGGTGTAGGCGGCGGGGTCCATGACCTGATCGCACTTGAGGCGGGTGCCCTGCGACACCGGCGGCTTGACGCGATCGACCGGCTTGAGCTCGGCGGCCTGCTTGGCGCGCTCCATGTCGGCCTCGCGCTTGGCCTCCTTCGCGCCTTCCTCGGCGGAGTTGCAGGCGCTGGCGACGAGCAAGAGCGAGACGGCGAGGCGGGTACGCATGGCGGGCGCGAAAATACGCCGAGATCCCGGCGGGCGTCGAGTCGATCGCGCGGTGTCTCTGCTCCCGACAGTGTCGTCGCCGGCGACGGTGGGCGGCCAAGGCCCGGCGGGGACACGAGGCCGCCGCGGCAGCCCACCGCGGATCCAGGGCTTGTCCACAAGGGTGTCGGGAGCGCAGACGTCGCCGCGCGCCGCGCGTGCTCGACGGGTCGCTGGGTTGCGCCGCTCGCGGGCGTGGCACATCGACTGCAATACCTCGCTGCGTTCGGCGGTCGTAACGGACTGCTCGAGCGTGGTGGGCCTCGCCGAGGTCCTCGGGCAACCGGGGGCAGCGGACGGCCGGAAATCTCGAACGGAAGGATGATCTAGAGATAGAGCATCGACGCTGTCGGTCGATCGATACGCCAGGGCCAGCGCGCGCAGCACTCGAGCGGCGCGCGACAAGGTCGAGGGTGGAGCCGCGGTTCATCGCCGGGGCAAGATCGGCAGCTAGAGTCCGAGGGAGACGCAAGCGAAGGGACACGGACACGGCCGCGGGCTAACCCCTCGAGGTCGCGCACCGGATCCCGGCCTGGAGCAAGGCCCTGAGGTCGACGCGACGCGGCTTGGCGTCGTCGGGTAACACCGGCGACAGAGGCGCGGCGCCAACGGCGCGAGGGCAACGGCCACCGACGAGGTGGTACGGCTTGGCCGGGGGAGCAACCCCGACGCGGAATCCTGGACGTGGCAGCAGAGCGAAATAGATCTGCAAGACTCAGCGAGGAGTAAGCCGTCGAGAGCGTGCGAAACGCTGTGGGCGGAACGTAGGCGAGCCTGGGACGCTCGCCGGTAAGTGGACTCGCTGGATCGACGTCGCGACGAGGAACCAGACCCCATGGAAGGCGCCCGGGAACGCAAGCGAACGGGCCGACGCGGACACGACCAACTCTGAAGGAGAGCGAAGCGCACACGAGGATGACCCCGGCTTCTTTGGAACTCGGGACGACGGAGCTGCTCGGAACACCATCTCGGTCCGCCGGAAACGGCGAGGCAATGATGGGAACGGCGTAACCCAAAAGCGCCGCTACGACAGCTCACACAACACTCGCAAGCGCAGCCAGCTCCACGAGAGGCAGCCAGCACGACGGTGACGTCAGGTTGGCTCGGTGCCCACGACTCGCGAACCTTCGAAGGGGACACACCAAGCTCGGCGGCCGGCTACGGCCGCCGAACGCATTTTCGGGGATGCCAGTCGGGCCACGGTCGCGACGGCCGCGCCGCCATCTGCGACGGCTGGGTCGCTACGGCCGCGCCGCCAGCGCCGCGCGCAGCGCCTGGTTGTCGCGCTCGAGCTCGGCCAGGCGATCGCGCACCGGGGTCAGCGCGCGATCGATCTCGTCCTGGGTGAAGCGCGGCGTGATGTGCTGCGGGCAGTTCCAGTCGAAGCCCTCGACCGTGAGCACGACGCTGCGCTCGACCTTGCCGGCGAACGCCGGCGGGGTCAGGCGCTCGGCCAGCGCGGGATCGTCGGCGCGCTCGACCAGGCGGGCCCGGGCCAACAGCTTCAGCCGCGCCTGGGCCGGGTAGTCGACGAGGATCATCGCCACCCGATCGTCGTGGCCGAGGTTGCCGACCGAGACGTACTGGCGGTTGCCGCAGACGTCGGCGAAGCCCACGGTGCGCTCGTCGAGGACCCGCAGGAAGCCGCGCGGTCCACCGCGGTGCTGCACGTACGGCCAGCCGCCCTCGCCGACGGTCGCGAGGTAGGCGCTGTCGCGGTCGGCGATGAACGCGGCCTCGTCGGGGCCGAGGCGATCACCGCCGCCGCGTGCCAGCGCGCGGGCGTAGGCGGCGCCGCTGCCGTGGGCGGCTTGCACCGCCTGCACGGCCGGCGTGAACACTAGTGCTCCGACCGGGTGCGGGTGCCGATCGCGCCGCGGCTGGTGACCAACAGCGCCGACGCGGCGGTCGGCCACGCCGAGCGCGGCGGGGGCGTCGCGATGGTGCTCGCGTACCAGGCGGCCGCGGCGATCGCCGCCGGGCGGCTGCAGGTCGTGCTGCCCGGGTTCGAGCCACCGCCGTCGCCGATCCAGCTCGTCTACCCGAGCGCGCGGCTGCTGTCGGCCAGCGTGCGCGCGTTCGTCGAGCTGGCCGCGACCCGGCGCTGGCAGTTCGTCGAGCTGTGATCGCGGCGCTGACGTATGATCGCGCGATGCTCGGCCGCTGGCTCGCCGCGTTCGCGCCGCTCGCGGCGCTGGCGTGCGGCCGGATCGGCTACGACGCGCAGGTCGACGCCGACGTCGACGCGCCGATCGACGCGGGGATCGACGGGCTGCCGGCGTGCCCGCTGGGCATGGTGCCGACCTGCGCCGACAGCCGGGTGTGCGTCGACCTCGCCGAGCGGGGCAACGCGCCGTGGACCGACGCCCGCGACCTGTGCGCGGTCACCGGCGCGCGGCTGTGCACCGACGCGGAGTGGGCCGAGGCGTGCGGCTGCGCGGTGGGCGTGATCGACATGGCCAACGACGGCGACGGCGCGAGCCAGGAGTGGGAGTGGGTCGCCGACGAGAGCGCCGGCGTCGCGCAGAAGCGCGGCTACGCCGCCTGCGGCGACACCTCGACCCACGCGGTCACCGACCCGTACGACTACCGCTGCTGCGCCGATCGGTAGCCGCGCGCGCCGGCGTTCCCAGCGGCCCGGCGCTCGGTGTAGGGTCTTCCGCCGTGCCCGAGCTCGCCTCGCCCGCTGCCACGCCGACCGACGCGGGCGAGTTCGCGGTCGCGGCCGGGCCGGGGCTGACCACCGCCGCGCGCGCGCTGCGCGAGGCCGTGGCCGCCGCCGCCGACGAGGCCCAGCTGCGCGAGCTGGCCCGGGTGGTGGGCAACGCCTGGGTCGAGACGCTGGTCGACGGGTTCGTCCGCCCGCTGGCCGCGGCGGCGCGCGGCCCCGGCGCCGGCCAGCGCACCGCGACGATGATCCGCGACCTGGCCGAGTCGATCATCGGCTCGTCGGCGCGGCGCACCGATCTGGCGCGCGCGACCGCGTTCGTGGCGTTCCTCGACGCGCACCAGCGCGCGACCCCGCCGACGATCCACTTCGCGATCGACGCCGACTTCGCGCGGGTGCTCGGGCCGGCGCTGGCGGCCGACGCGACGCCGCCGACGCTGGCCGCCGGGCTGCACGCGATGGTCGACGTCACGCTGCGGCAGTTCCTCGACGGACCGCTCGCGCTGCTCGGCGTCGGGCTGGTCACCCGCACCGCGGTGCGGGTCGGCCGGCTCGCGATCGCCAGCCGCGTGCGCCGCGAGATCGACCGCGCGGTCGGCGAGCCGGTGGCGCGCGAGCGGCTGCGCGCGATGCTGGCGTCGTTCGCCGGCCGCTGAGCGCGGATCGCCGTCAGCGCGTCCAGGCCAGCCACAGCTCGCCGGCGCGCAGGTTGCCCGAGTTCTGCGGCCCGAGCAGCTGTGCGAAGCCGGCGCGCGCACCGACGACGACCGGCCCGACGCGGAGCGACGCGCCGAGCAGCACCGGGATCTCGAAGGCCTCGTCGAAGTCGTCGACCGGACCGCGCAGGCCCGACTGCATCCACACCGCGCACCGCCCGAGATCGCGGCCGCCCCACAGCGGCGCGATCACCGCGTCGCCGTTGCCGAGCGCGCGGTTGCCCAGCGCGATCGCGACCTCGGCCTGGCCGCCCCACCACCAGCGCCCGGCGCGGCGACTCACCGCGGCGCCGAACCGCGCCACCGGCTTCCACGGCGCGACGCCATCGACGCCGAGCCGGGCGAGCAGATCGATCCCGGGCAGGCCGGGCGCGGCCCACCGCGCGTCGAGGTAGCCGCCGCGGTACGATGCCGCGCAGCCGTGGGCGTCACTCGTGCGACACCAACCGCCGCCGCCGCGGGCGCGCCCGAGCGCGAGCGCGCTGTGGCTCACGCCGAGCGAGAGCCGGCTGGTCACGCCGACGACGGCGTCGATCGCCAGCGACCACGCCTGGCCCGGCGCGGCGGGGCCGAGGCTGCGCTGATCGACCGCCGCGACATGGACGCGGCCCGGCGGCAGGCGGCTGACGTGGCCGCCGTCGGCGGCGGCCGACGCGGCGACGGCCAGCGACGCGAAGACGACGAGCGCCCGGGCCATGATCGGCGGCAGCCTAGCGCAGCGCCGGGGATCGTGGCAGCGGCGGTGGCGCTCGCGCTCGCGCCGGCGTGTCGCGCGCCGCTGGCCGAGGTCGACGAGATCTACTACCGCGGGCCCGGGCCGCGGGTGCTGTGCGCGGCGTCGATCGATCGCTCGGTGCGCGAGGATCAGGCCAGCATCGATGGCGCGCTCGACCGCGCCCGCGACGAGGGCGTCGTGGTCCAGCTCTACGCGCACGCGCCGGGGCGGCTGGTCGATCCGGCGCGCGTCGAGGCGGTCGCCGCCGGCGCGGCCGCGCGTGGCCTGGCCAGCGTGACCTACGCCGAGCTGGCCGACGGGCCGCCGGCCCGCGCCGGCCTCGCGCTGTCCTTCGACGACGACGACGTGACCGGGTGGCTGGGGCTGGCCGACATGCTCGACCGCTACCAGCTGCGGGTGACGTTCTTCGTCACGCGGTTCCAGCAGCTGGATCCGACCGAGCGCGCGGCGCTGACCGAGCTGGCTCGGCGCGGCCACGACGTCGAGGCCCACGGCGTCCAGCACCTGCGCGCGCCCGAGGCGGTGCAAGAGCGCGGCCTCGACAGCTACCTGCGCGACGAGGTGGTGCCGAGCGTGACCGCGCTGACCGCGGCGGGCTTCACGCCGCGGGTGTTCGCCTACCCGTTCGGCGCGCGCACCAGCACGATCGACCGCGCGGTCCTCGCGCACGTCGCGCTGGTGCGCTCGGTCGCCTACCCGACCGACGGCGTGCTGGTGTCCGACCCCTGCCCCGAGTAGCGGCACGCCGGCCCCGGGACCACCAGGTCCCAGGCCAGGCGCCGGTCGCCGGCACCCGGCGATCCCAGCGCCTCGCGCCGATCAGGCAGTTGCGCGCGCACGGCACCTGCAATCGCGACCGGCCGATGCGCACCACCACGCTCGCTGCTGTCCTGCTGTTCGCCGCCTGCCACGGAGACCCGGTCGACCCGGGCGTCGACGCCGCTCCACCCGATCTCGACGCCGCGACCGCGGTCGACGCGCCCGTCGCGATCGACGCGCCGGCCGCCGCCTGTGACGTCAGCGGCCTGGCGACGGTGCCGACGGTGCCGGTCACGAGCGCGCTCGTCCGCCCCAGCGACACCGCCCGCGGCGGCGAGACGATCGACGACGTGGTGCAGATGCAGCTGAAGCGCCACGTCGTGAGCGCGCCGACCAACGCCGCCGATCGCAACGGCCAGCTGTTCGTGTGGATGTCGGGCTCGGGCGCCGAGCCGGGCAACTACGACACGATCGTCGGCCTCGGCACCGCCGCCGGCTACGTGACGGTGTCGCTCGCGTACGACAACGAGACCTCGGTCGGCGATCGCTGCGGCGTGCCGATGGATCCGGTGTGCGGCGCGGCCAACCCGGACTGCGAGGCGGGCGTGCGCCAGGAGATGATCTACGGCAGCGCCGTCCACGACTCGCCGTGCGTCGACGTCACCCCGGCCAACGCGATCGAGCACCGCATCCTGCGGCTGGTGCAGTACCTGGCGCAGAACGTCCCGCAGAGCGGCGCCAGCAGCTTCCTGACCGGCGGCGGGACCGCCCTCGACTGGTCGAAGATCGCGGTCGGCGGGTGGTCCCAGGGCGGCGGCCACGCCGGCATGCTGGCGCGCGATCACCTGGTGGCGCGCGCGATCTACGCGTCGAAGGGCGCCGACTCGGCGCTGTGCCCGCTGACGGTCAGCGACCCGGCGATGTGCGACCTCGACGGCGACGGCGTGTTGACGCCGGGCAACGACGACGAGCTGCTGGTCCCGGCGCCATGGGCGACGGCGCCGCGGATGACGCCGGGCGGCCGCCAGTTCGGCGCGGTCCACGGCCTCGAGGGCGCGTGGAACTACAGCCCCGAGGTGTTCGCGCTGTACGGCATGGGCGCGAAGGGCACCGCGGTCGACCTCGACGTCGCCGGTGGCGACTACGCGGCCTACGCGTGCCGCCACACCTTCGTCACCCGCTCGCCCCCGGCGTGCGGGCCGACCGACTACCACAAGTCGATGGCGCTCGACGGCTGCCTGGCACGCACGGCGAGCGGCACCGCGGTGCTGGCCCCGTTCTACTGGTACGCGCTGAAGCTGCCGGTGCCGTGAGCCGACGGCGGCTCACGCCCGGGCGTTGGCGACGACGGTCTCGACGTGATCCTGGATCGCCTCGAAGGTGGCCTGGGCCTCGTCCTGCGACAGCTCGAGGCCGGTGGCGATGACGCCCAGCACGTCGAGCTCGTGATCGTGCAGCTCGAGGTCGCATAGCACCACCAGGCACGCCAGCGTGTACGCCAGCCGGCGCGACGGGGCGTCGAGCACGCCGGCGATCACCGCCAGCCGCGCCTCGCGGCCGTCGGCGTCGTAGGCGGTGATGAACCGCTCGATGACGTGCTCGACGGTCTCCTCGGGCAGCTCGGTGCCGAGCCAGCCCGACAAGGTCGCGCCGAGGTTGTCGGCCTCGGCGTCGTTGATCTCGCCGTCGGCCGCCGCCGCCAGGAACGCGACCTCGAGCATCGCGTACAGGCGCGTCACCTCGGCGAGCTGCGCCGGGCCGAGGTCGGCTTCGTGGCTGAGCAGCGCCGCGGCGGCGCCGATCGCGCCGGGCAGCCCGACCCGGGCGCTGATCTCGTGGCGGGTGGTGTCGTTCATCGTCATCGCGAGAGCTCCTCGGCCGCGCGCGGCCGGCGCCGACGTTAGCGCGAAACCCAGGCCGCGGGCGGCACCGCCTCGAGCGTGAAGTACGCGAAGCCGGTCACCGCGAGCTGCCCGTAGGCGGGATCGGCCGCGAGGTCGGCCTCGAACCGCGCCTCGACGCCGTTCAGCCCGAAGGCCTCGAGCGACGCGGCCATGTCGACCTCGCCGGTGGCGTAGAAGATCGGCCACACCTCGACCCCGGCCTGCGCGAACCAGCCGTAGCGATCGCGCAGCGGCCCGCCCTTGGCGTGGACGTGGACCCAGGCGTCGCGCGGCGTCGCGACGCTGTAGTCGAGGTAGACGAAGTCGAGCCGCGCCGCGAGCTCGGCCGCCTCGGCCGCGGTCGGATAGCCGAGGTACGCACCGATCCGCAGGCCGCGCCCCGGGGCCAGCGCCGGTCCGGCGACGCCGAGCGCGTCGAGCAGGTCGAGCAGCTCGGTCAGCGCGGCGGCGCGATCGGCGCGGTTCCAGTACTCGTCCTCGGTGACGGCGCCGTCGATCCACGTGCCGGGGTGCTCGGCGATCACCTGGGTCAGCGGGCCGATCCGCGCCGCGCCGCCGATCGGCACGATCACCTGGCCGCCGGCGCGGTGCACCTCGTCGATCCACCCGGCCAGACGCGTGCGCCCGTCGGCATCGACCAGCAGCGGCGCGAGTTGATAGGGGGCGACCGCGGTGAGCTGTCGCGCCGCGAGGCGCTCGGCGAGCGCGGCCCGGGCGGTGGGCGACGCGATCAACGCCGGGGTGTCGCGCACGTACGCGGTGCGCGCGGTGGCCGGCGTGACCGGGGGCGGCGCGGTCGTGACCGGGGCGCAACCCCACGCAAAGACCAGGGCCGCGAGCGTCAGGAGCGAGCGCCGTGTGGTCATCGATGGGCGCGCACGCTACCAGCAGACCCTCACCCCGTGGGGGCGAGATCGGGTAGCCCCTCGACATCTGGCGGCGGTGGCCGACTCAAGGAGTTGCCGGGCCGCTCCGGCGACTATGCAACCTTCGCTTCGAGCTGCGCGCGTGGCCGTCGTCCTCCTGGCGACCGCCGCCCCGGCCGCCGCCGATCCCACCTGCGATCGGCTCGAGGCCGAGGCCCGCGCGGAGGCCGCGCTGTTATATGCGCCGCGGATCGAAGCCGAGGGCGCGCGCGCGCCGGTCGCGGCGACGACCGCCGAGCCCGACGCGATCGGCGGCGGCCTCCAGGCCCGGCTGGCGGTCGCGGTGTCGCCGATCGACATGCTGCGCGGCCGCGCGATCGAGCGGGTCGCGCGCGCGGAGTGCGTGCGCGAGGCGGTCGCGACGCGGATCGAGCGGGTGCTGGCGCTGGGGCCGCGAGCCGGCGAGCGCGCGGCGATCGATCACGAGCTGGCGTACCTGGCGGCGCGAGCGCCCGACGTCGAGGCGCTGGTCGCCGAGGCCCGCGCCCGGGTCGCCAGCGGGCGCGCGACCGCGCTCGAGCTCGACGAGCTGCGCCAGCGCCAGCGCACGCTGGCCCGGCGCGCCGCCGACCTCGCGCACCAGCGCGCGCTGATCGACGACGAGCCCGCCGAACCCGCCGACGCCACGCCGGTGTCGCTGACCGCGCTGGCCGACGCCTACCGCCGCGCGGTGGCCGCCGTCGATCGCCGCCGCGCCGACACCCGCGCGCTCAGCGCGTGGCAGCTCGAGGTCCGGGCCGGCGCCGCCGGCGGCGAGCGCCTCGACTGGTTCGTCGTCGCCGAGCTCGGCTACTCGCTCGGCCGCCCCTGGCAGCGCGCCGCCGAGCGCCGGCTGGTCCGGGCCCGGGCCGGCGAGCTCGACGCCGACGTCCGCAGCCCGGTGGCGCGGCTGGCCCGCCTGCGCCGGGTGCTGGCCGCCAGCGCGACGACGCTGGCCGGCGAGCTGGCCGAGCTCGACGCCGAGCTCGCCGACCTCGCGGCGCAAGAGGCGCAGCTGGCCGGCCTCGACGGCGACGCCGCCCGCGGGCTGCGCGCCCGCCAGACGCTCACCCGCCTCGAGCTGGAGGCGCGCCGCGCCGGGCTCGAGGTGCTGGCCCGCAACCACCGCACGCTCGCAGAAGGTGCTCCATGACCCAGATGCTCCGCGTCGTCACCGCGGCCGACGAGGCCGCCGCGCTCGAGCTGGCCCGGGCGCGCACGGCGCTCGCGCCGGTGTCGCTCCCGTCGCCGCCGCCGCTCGTCGAGCCACCCCGCGCGCCGATCACCGACGAGGTCGCGCCGATCCCGGCCCCCGCCGCCGACGCCGCGCTGGCGACGTCGTGGAGCGGCCGGCTGTTCGCGCTGTCGCTGCTGGTCGCGACCATCGGCGGGCTCGGCTGGCTGGGCCGCGAGGTGTACTTCGTGGCGACCGACTCGTGGATCGCGCCGCTGCACCTGTCGCCCGACAGCGACGGCGTCGCCGCGCTGCGCATGCAGCGCCAGCGCCAGCTCGCCGAGCTGGCCCGCCTCGACGCCGAGGTCACGCGGATCGACGGCGAGCTGACCGCGATCAACGCCGCGGTGGTGCGGCTCGACAAGCTGCGCGATCACGCGACGACGACCCGCCGCTGGCAGACCGAGGCCAGCGCCCGCACCGCGACCGGCCTCGACACCGCCACCGACCTGCTGCGCCGGCAGCGCGGCCTGCTGGTGCAGCTCGGCGCGCGCCAGGCCGAGCTGGTGACCCGCGCCCGCGACGATCTCGCGGCCGGGTTGATCGATCGCACCGCGCTCGATCGCGAGGAGCAGGTCCGCGACCAGCTCGCGCTCGAGCTGACCGAGCTGGACCGCCAGCTCGCCGAGGCCGGCACCCGCACCGCCGAGACCCGCTCGACCCTGCGCGCGCTGCGCGGCGAGGATCCCGACGCCCGTCGGACGATGCCCGAGCTGGCCGCCAGCGAGGAGCACACCGCGCGCGTCGAGCTGGAGATCGAGCGGCTGCGCGCCGAGGCGGTCGGCCAGCGCGCGCTGCGCGCGGTGGCGATCGACAGCGCCGCGACCCAGCGCGAGCTGCTGGCCGAGCTCGAGGCGCGGCCGCTGTACCGCGCGATGACCAAGGCCACCGACATCGCGTTCGTGCCCTACGATCAGCTCGGCGGCGTCGGGCCCGGCGCGCGCATCATGGACTGCCTGTGGGGCGTCTTCCGCTGCCACCAGGTCGGCACGATCACCGAGCTGGTGCCCGGCGAGGTGGTGACCCAGGATCCGTGGGGCAAGCTGGCCCGCGGCCAGTACGTCGTGCTGCACCTCACCGACGCCGGCGCGGTGCGCGAGCGCGTGCTGCGGGTGCGTCGCTAGGCGGCCCGCCATGGAGTCGATCCTGTGGAGCCTGGGGCGCGCCGACGGCGTCGAGATCCTCGGCCAGCTGTGGCGGCCGTTCGTGATCGGCCTGGTGCTGTACTACTCGGGCTACCTCGGCGTGTGGCTGCAGACGCTGGCGCGGGCCGCCGGGCTGATCCGGTTCCGGCCGCTGGCGCCGGCCGACGCGGTCGACGTGCTGGTGGTGATCCCGACGCTGCTCAAGACCCGCGACGACGTCGACAGCCTGCGCGACGCCGCGGCCACCGTGGTCGACAACCGCTACCCCGGCCGGGTGGCGCTGGTGATGGCGATCGACGGCAGCGACGATCAACCGACGCTGGTCGCCGAGCTCGAGCGCTGGGCCCGCGGCTACCGCGGCGCGGCGACGGTGCTGGTGGCCAAGGTGCCGGTGCGCGCCGGCAAGGGCGTCGCGGTGGCGGCCGGGCTGGCGCGCGCCGAGGCCGCGGTCGCCGCCGGCGAGCTGCCGGCGCTGCCGCCGGTGTTCTTCAACATGGACGCCGACGGCGTGCTCGGGCCGCGCGCGCTCGAGCGCATGGTCGCGGCGCTGGTGCGCCCGGGCTGGCTGACCCGGCAGCGGCCGATGATCGTCGCGTCCAACGTGCTGGTGCGGCGCGCGCACTACTGGGTCGGCTGGCGCGGCTTCTTCACGATGCGCCACCAGCTCGCGCTGCAGGTGGCGCGCGAGTACATGACGTCGATCAGCATCACCCGCAACAACACCGGCCTCCTGCCGGTGACCGGCGTGTCGGGCGCGCTGTACGCGACGTGGACCACGCTGCACCAGCACCAGCCGCGCTACGCGGCGTACGTCCAGGCGCTGCGCTGGCGCGACGTCGTCGCCTGGTGGCTGGGGGTCCGGCCGCCGCGCTTCGCCGAGTTCCGCGGCGCGCCCAACATCGAGGCCACCGCCGGCCCCGGCGACGACACCTGGATGGCGTGGCTGGCGATCGCGGCGCGCTGGCGCCACGGCCAGATCGATCTCGAGCTGCCGCGCTCGCCGCTCCACGCGCTGGGCCGGCTGGTGCGCTCGTGGTTCGTGCGGCCGATCGCCTACGATCCGCTGGCCCGGGTCTACACCGCGACGCCGACCGCGATCCGCGCGCTGTGGAAGCAGCGCGTGCGCTGGAACTCGTCGCGGCCGTGGCTCCTGCACCGCTTCGGTCGGATGCCGTACTTCGCCTGGGACCTCGGAGCCTGGGTGATGGCCGACCTCCTGCTGCTGCTGTTCATCCACGCGACGATCCTGATCGGCGTGCTGTGGTGGCCGATGGCCGATCGCCCGGCGGCGTGGCTGGCGCTCCTGGTGCTCGGCTACCTGTTCAACTTCGCCGTGCGCGGCGCCGCGACGCTCCTGGCGATGATCCAGGATCACGACGTGCGCGGCCACTGGCACAAGCTGCTCGCGCTGCCGCTGGCCGGGCCGTTCCACTTCGTCTTCAACATCGCGACGACCACCGTCGGCTTGCTCAAGGACGTGTTCGGCTTCGGGGTCAACACCCACTTCGCGCCCGAGACCACGCTGGCGGCGTCGGGGGTGGGCCGGCCGGCGCTGGCGTACCGGCTGACCCGCTGCGCGCGGCTGATCGCGCGAGCGCTGCGTTACGGCGACGTCGCGCCGGGGCGGTTCTGGTTCGGCTGGTACGCCAGCGCGTGGACCGTCGACGGCTACGCCGGCTGGACCGATCGCCGGCGGTGGCGCGGCCGGGGCGGCGTCTTGCCGTCGCCGCGCGCCCGCCGCGGCCGCGAACCTCGCTAG
>Ga0075163_10001495_pt1 | contig 31584 bp, 51 predicted proteins | sample JI1023141ADNA_FD_71478 | JGI IMG/M metagenome (GOLD analysis project Ga0075163, IMG submission 71478) | Wastewater effluent complex algal communities from Wisconsin, to seasonally profile nutrient transformation and Carbon sequestration -... | ecosystem: Engineered > WWTP > Effluent > Algae...
CCACGGCTAAGGCATTGGGGGCGGAAGCTGCTACAACTTTAGCGGGAAAAATTGTAGCTGGAGCTATTCCTATGGCTGCGGGCTCCGCTGTAGAGGGTGCGCTTTACTCTGGGGGCGGCTTACTTTCTGAATCTGTTTTAGGTGATCCCAAAGCTGTAGCAGAAAAAGCAATTTCTCAAATCGGTATGGGCGCTTTAATGGGCGGCGGCATTGGTGCCCTTGTTGGAGCTGCCGCCGCACCCTTTATGAAGGCGGGCAGGCAAATTGTGTCAGAGGTTGATGCGGTTCCTGACGCTGCACTATCTCCCAACCTAAACAAAGCGCAACAGGGTGCTTTCGCAGATGCTTTAACTAAATCAAGCACAGAAGCTCCTTTAGTAAAAGAGGCTGCTGAGAAGTTTGGTGTTCCCGTTTTCCCTGAATCAGTTTCTAAGTCTGGTGCAGTAAAGCAAGCCAGCACAATCCTTGATAACTCAATAAGTCCTACGGCTATTGCCAGAAACAACCTAAAGGCTGAGGCCGCAGAGAAGGTTTCTAATCAAGTAGTTGATCTTTTGGGCGGTAGACTAGAAGCTACAGAAAATCAAGTTACAGATGTTTTAAAGGCAGGGTTAAAAAGTGAGTTTGATAAAGCTTATGAACCATCGCAAAAGCTTTATAAGATTGTAAAAGAAAACCTTCCTTTTGTAGAAGTAACTCAACCACAAATAAGATCATTAATCCCAAATATTAGAAAATTGGATTCCTTTAAGTTCTCTGGCTCTATTGGGAGAAAAATTGGCGAACAGATAATAGAGAACCTTCCAAACGTAAAAACTGCCGATGATGCCATTGCACTTGCTAAATCAATAAAAAGAGATTTTTTGCCTCCTGCATCAAGCAGAGAGATGAGAATGGTTGTTGGAGAATTTACCGATAAGCTAGAGGATATGGCTAAATCCGCCACAGTTAGAGCGGGTGAAAAGTTAGCTAAAGAATCTGCAAATAAAGCTGTTGTAGAAGAAGTATTAACCGTTTTAGATGCTATTCCTGCAGCAGATAAGGCTTATGCTGTTTTTAGAAAAAAACTAAATACCTTTTCTAAGCAATTAGGAAGAAAAAGCATAAGTGGCAAGGCTGGCTTTGAGGACTTATTGGAAGAGATAGCACCTCAAAAACTTCTCAATAAAATGTTCGATAAGAAAGATCCTCGCTTTCTTACTTTCATGAAGGAAGAGTTTCCAGAGCAGTTTGACGAATTAATAAAGTTCAAGAAGTCTCAAATACTTCAAACGGCTGAAAAAGCTGGCTCCCTAAATAAAGCTTTTAAAGAAATAGATGGCTTGGTTCCTGAAGTTAAAGAATTAGTGTTTGGTAAAGAAGGAATAAAGAAGCTTAAACTAGCTGAGACGTATTTAAAAAATCTTTCTTACTCTCGGAATCCTGTATTTGGTAATCCTTCGGGCACCGCTTTTGTTAGGTCAATGGGTGAAGCGTTTGAAAGCCCACAGGCATCTTTAAGGGCCTGGGGTAGAGACGTTGCCATAGATAAATTAATCACGGCAACCAGCGCAAAAGGAATGGATGGGGCTCTTGTTGGCTCTCTTAAATACCTAGAGGGGGCGGCTCAGAACACTTCTAAAGCTATTTCTAACTCTGTTAAATACTTCCTATCTGCCTTAGGGCCATCCTCTGTTTATATCGGCACAAAATTAATGAAGCCGGAAACAGAAGAGAAGAGAGAAGATAAAAAGAAGTCTTTCGAGAAGAAGGCAAAAGATATTACCGCCTCCGCAATGAACCCTGAGATTCTAGTAGATAAAGTAGCGCAAGCCTTAGAGCCAATAGCTGATTACGCTCCCCAGGTGGCTAATGCTGCTGCGGAGAGGGCCGCTAATGGCGCGATGTATCTTTACGAGACAATGCCAAAGAATCAAACCCAAGAAATAGGTATGTTTGCTCAAAAGAAATGGGCTCCCTCAGAGTTTGAAATGAGTAAGTGGTTAAAGCGTGCGCAAATTGTGGATGATCCGCTTCATATCTTAAAAGAATTAAGAGCTGGGAAAGTAGAAAGTGCTCAAGTTGATGCTTTAAAGAACGTTTACCCAGAAATCTATAAAGAGTTGCAAACAAACTTTGTGGATGAATTGTCTAAGAATAAATCCGATATCCCTTATAATAAGAAAGTGCAAATCGGAATACTCTTTGGCACTCCTGTTGATTACAGTTTACAGCCTCAATTCATTCAACAGATGCAGGTTTCACACGCTCAAGCGTTAAACGCTGAGACACAACAGCCAGGCGGTGCGGTAAGTGCTTCTAGGGCCGATAAATTAAATTTCGCTCAAAATACTAAAACGGAGACACAGAAAGTAGTTACTAGAACATAAATAGATTGATTTAATTTTATATTGGCTAAATACTTTTTAGAACTAGGGGCAACAATCCCGAGCCTCACAAAGGAGTGTGAAAAATGGGTAGAAGAAATATAATCCAACCTTATAAGGTGTTTGCTGCTGGTGATATTAGCGGCAACCTCACTCAAGCGTCACCATACACCACAATCGATCAAGTAGATAAAGTAGGAATCGAATTAGAGTGGACGGGAACGGCTCCAGTAGGAGAGTTCTTTGTTGACGTGGCTTTTCTCTATCCAAATACAACGGATTTCTCTCAATGGCAGACCTTAGACTTTGGCTCTGCAATTGATATCACGGGAAACACTGGATCCCATCTTATTAGTATTCAAGATCCTCCCTTTCAAAAGATGAGACTTCGATACGTTCGAACTTCTGGAACGGGAACACTAACAGCAACACTTTTTGCTTCGAATAAGGGGGCATAATGGCAAATTTCTTTTGGCCCACAAGTTCAGGAGCTTCACAGTCACAGATTCAAGCGGCTATTGATGCGGCTCTTGCTGCATTCTTTCCCACAGACGTACTAGATCAAATCTATCACGCTAACTCTGTGAATAACGTAACCACTTCTTTTACTGAAGTAGGCGGAGCTGGTCAGGGGACTATTCCTGCAGGAACTAAGAAAATTCAAGTAAGCTCTACAACGGGAAAGCCTCTTCAATTTGGAATAGGTGCAAACGCTGGTGCTGCTGTGGCTAAGTTTAATATCGTAGCGGGCGGAGGGCCTATTGAGTTCCCTGTTCAATTCGCTGCTGCAGATATTTTGTGTGTTTTGAACCTAGACGCTGGCACAATTAGCACCGGAAACTTTGTGATTAACTTTTTGGGGTAATGATGCAATTTTTAATAATCCTTAATCTCTTAAGTTTTTTCTTTTCGGCTAATGTGGCGATGGCTGAAAGTCCTCTGGTTTGGAATGGTGATTTTGCGCAAAGTTTAGCTCCTGCAGGAATCGAACACACTTCTGGAAGACAACTAAGAGATTGCGGCGCTACTGTTCCTAGCGCTGGCGCTGGTATCTCTGCGCCTGTTGGGTCTTTTTGCCAATATTCTAACGGTGCATTGGGCGCTCTTTATGTAAAAAGCGGCGCTTTAGACACTGCATGGGTAGACGTTCTTTCTTCCACTACTGGATGGTCTTTGCTTGGTAACGCTGGCACTGGTGGAACGGGGATATTGGGCACCACAGACAACCAGCCATTCACGGTTAGAGCAAACAACCAAGATGTTTTCACGGTGCTAAACACTTGGAGGGGCATTTCTGCTACTCCTTCGATTATTCCTGCCGATGCCACTGGTGTTAATCAGTTTGATTACAGAGTTTTTGTTGACCCAACTGCTTCCACTACTGGCGCAAGCCATACTGGAATCTATAGCCAATTAACCTGGGACAATGGAAACGCTGGTTTCAGCAATGCTTCTGGAAGCCTTGTTGCTAGCTCCTCGCAGTTTAATAACAACGGCTCTGGGACAATCAACTACGCCTCTACTAATTCAAATGCTGCTGGTTTCAACAATAACAGCGTGACTTCACAGTTTAAGGGCGTGACTTCTGAAAACAGCATTTCTTCTGGTGCCACAGTTACAGACTACTATGGATTAGTTTCTGGCCTTAATACCACCGGCGGGATAGTGCCCACCTCTACTGGCGTTTCTTCTTATTCAAATTTTACCGATGCTACTATTGGCCAATTAAACGGAGTTAGCCACAACACCAATATTTCTGGCACAACCACAAACTCCCAAGGGGTTACGGGCGTAAACTCCTACGTCTCTGTGAATAATACCGCTACAACAGCCAACGCAGTACAGGGCTTTAGCAATGGTATTGATATAAACAATGATGCCGATGTGAATGGCGTGATTGGATTAAACTCTTACTTTAATATTAGAGACAACGCCGATGCTGGCTACCTCCAAGGCGTAAATATTGGAATGAACCAAGAAGATAACTCTGTTGCCACTTCTTCTACTGGCTTGAATCTTAATATGCAGTATTCTGACGCTTCCATAGCTGGGAACGTGTCCAACATAAGCATTTACACAAGAACTCTTGGGACGGCTAGCCTTGATAGCCTTAGCATTATTTCCTCCAATCCCGAGTTAGAGGGAAACTCCACAATTCAAAACGTAACTGGTTTGTCAATGACCCCTCAAATCAGAGGAAACGCGGCGGTAGATAATATCACTGGCGGTCAATTCAGCCCTCAGCTTTCGGGTTCTGCTGCTGCCACAAACATGACTGGTTTAGATGTAAGCCCACAGGTAAGCGGATCTTCTGTTCTTACTAACTCTCTAACAGCCATCAATGTAAACCCACAATCTACTGTAGGGCTAAGCGGCGCTACGGCTCTAAATATTAATATGGGAAGCATTACTCTTGATGCTGCTGCCATAGCTGCTGGCGCTCAAAAGAAGGCCATTGAGATTAACGATGGTGCGATTAACGCCAACTATCCATACACCATTCCTACTGCCTCTACTTTCTTTCAACAGCATTATATTGGTGGACAGGCCGTAGTGGCCAGCGGCGCACCCGTAGCGGCTTTTGGTTTTGGAACTAACTTGGCTCAGACGGTATTGCTCCAAGACGATTGGACGATTGATGCTTCTGGATTGGGCTATGTAGATGTTGGCTTTGTTGGTGCCTTGCAATTTGATGCCGGCAAGACAATGGCCAGATGGACAGGTGCTTTAGGTGGAGCAGGAAACCCAGGCGGTGCAGGAACTCTTACCGATGGTATTATGTTTAGGGCTGCTGGTATATTGCCTCAGGGCGGCTCTCTAGCCGTTACTAATATGTATGGCTTCCAGGTTGATCCCAACTTGTTTTGCCTAGTTGGGACTAACTGCTGGGGTATCTTTGAGAATACTTCTGCTGCTGAAAACCACCTCTCCAAACTAGCTATTGGAACCTCTACCCAGAAGGTAGCAAACTCTTCTACTGCTCTTGAAATTGGAAACTCCAAAGCATTCCTAAACGGCAGGGGCACAACCGCTACTAAGAACGCCTTAACAGCCGTTCAAGGTATGCAATTCTACGATACTACCCTAAATGAGCTACAGACTTACGATGGCGCTTCGTGGGTTTCTACTGGCGGAGGCGGCGGTAGCACCACTCCAATTCAAGAGCAATTAGCTGGCACCTACGGCGCTCCTGATACGACTTATACCCTAACGCAAACGCCTTCGGCTAACGCTGAGGTGGTTGTATACTTGGGCCGAGTGATTCAGCGCCAAGGAATAGACTACTCCATAACGGGGACAACAATAACCTTTGCAGGGGAAGACACTTCTTCGCAAAACATTTACGCTGTGTATAGGTATTAAAATGAAAAAAATAATTATTGCCTTAATGCTCATCGGGACTCTTGGTTACACAGCCAATAGAATTACTACGGCTGACATGACTTCTACGGGGCCGGATGCGAATAAGTTTTTGCGCTCTAACGGTGTTGCGGCCCCATCTTGGGAAGATGTTCCTACAATCATAAGTGATTATATTGCTGAGATTGCATCTATAGCGGCTGGTGAGGGTGTAAGAAACCAAGATAGCGCTGCAAACCCTACGGCTATAATTGGCTACGGCGAATCTGCCACTTACTCAATCCCTGCCGATTCGGCCATGTATTTTAACGATATAGCAAACAAGCCTCTTTACGCTTTCTCTAAAGCTGTTTCTTCTGGAACCTCTGGTTCTGTTAACTTTCTCTCTGGTGTTGCCACTGCCGGAGCTGATTCTGGCGCTGTGAGCCTATTTTCCGGCCCTGTGGTTTCTGGTGCTGGTAACTCTGGCGCTGTGAATATCTTTACTGGCTCCGTTGGTGCGGGGACGCAAGGGGACGTGAATATTTCTGGCTCCAACGTAGTGCTTAACGGCAACGTCCAAATGAGCAACTACGCCAACGGGTATGCCTACTTTGATGGCTCTGGAAATATCACCGTAGACAATAGCCCTGTTTCAACTGTAGCTAGACAAATCAATCAGGTAGCTCACGGATTGGCTGTTGGGGACGTGATTCGCTACAACGGCACTGCTTACGTAGAGGCCGATGCTTCTGCCGATTCTACGGCTGAGGTGTATGGGGTGGTTTCCGATGTTGCCGATGCGGATAATTTTACTGTTATCACTCACGGGTATATCACCGGCCTTTCTGGTTTAACTTCTGGCGTAGCTCACTATCTTTCTGAGACTGCTGGCGCTTTGACCGCCACGGCTCCCACAACTACAGGGACTGTAAGCAAGCCTGTTCTTTTATCAACATCTACCAGCGCTGGCTATGTGATGATTCAGCGTGGTTTTGTTAATGGTGCAAGCGGAGGCGGAGGCGGTTCGTGCTACTCTGGGGCTAACTGCTTCACTGTTAGAACCGATGATTCTGCTGTCTGTAGCTCTAACCCTTGCTCTATAGATCAGCAATACTCTAGCGATGGGCTTAATAACGCCGTTACCAGCTTTGGGAGGGCCGCAACTGGCTCTTACGATATTACGATAAAAGGTGGTTTCTGTAATACTGAACCAGTTTGCGTTGCTACCACTGCAAACCTAGGTTTTGTTAGATATGATTCAGGGGGCACAACCACAAACGTGAACATAGATACTTTTAACAGCGGTGGAAGCGCAGCGGATCATGCCGGAATTAACGTTAGCTGTGTTTGCGATGCACCATAATTTTGTGAGGAGTTTATGAATATTTTTTTAATTTTACTGTTACTAACGCAAAACACTTTCGCGGCATCTAGCGCTATTCCTGGGATTGGTAGCGGGGATATGTTTGGGCCATCCTCTTCTATTGATAGTGAGATTGTCCTTTTTAACTCTACCACTGGAAAACTGGTTAAGAGAGCTACTGGAACAGGGGTATGTAAAGCAACTTCTGGTGTGTTCTCCACTGGCACCGTAGCACTTGGATCAGAAGTTTCTGGAACTCTCCCCGTTGCAAACGGTGGTTCTGGACAAACTTCTTACACCGATGGGCAGCTATTAATTGGTAACTCAACTGGAAACACTCTTGCGAAATCTACCTTAACGGCTGGCTCTAATATTACGATTACTAACGGGCCTGGGACAATCACGATTGCAGCAAGTGGCGGCGGAAGTGGGCCAAGAAGCTACGTTTATGTAAACAGCCCCAACAACTTTGGCTCTACCAATACTAAGATTATCCGTTGGACAAACGCCTTAGTTAATACCGGCACGGCCATCACATACGCCGACAGCGCTACGCTTGGGACTACGTTCACAATCAATGAAGATGGAATCTATAGTATCCATTACTCTTTGCCTTATTCCTCTACTGGAAGAATTGGCATTTCTAGGAACTCCACACAATTAACCACAGATATTCAAACCATTACCGCAGCAGACGCATTAATCCAATCAGATGCCGGATCTGCTGGTGAATCTATTGTTGGTTCTTGGTCTGGTTTTCTACAGAGCGGTGACGTGATTAGAAACCACGCGCAAGGTGGAACTTTAGCTAATCAAACAATCGATAGATTTGTGATAACTAAGGTTAGTAACTAAAGCCCACGGAGGGGTTCATGGAGTGGAATCAGGTAGCAGAAAACATCTTTTACGGGCTTTCTTCGCTAACTATTCTGTGGGTAGGTTATTCCTTCTCTGATGTAAAAGCCTCTATCCATGAAATGTCAAAATCTGTTTCTGAATTGAATGTAAAGATTGCCACTCTATTAGAGCGCACCGATGGGCACGAGAAAAGAATCAGCCGCCTAGAAGACAAAGAAGAGTGATGGAAGCCTACTTAGAATGGCAAAAAGAAATCGAACCATATTTAAGAGTTTATCCGCTATTTTCTAATCAGGCAGAGCAAGAGCCTGACGGCAATCCTGTTCTATATTCCTCGATTGCCATAATTATTGAAGTGGACTTATTTGGAGCAGATGAACACGCCGCAAAGTTTACTAAAGATTTATACGCCAACGCCAAGAAAGCCCCTGGAATACTTACTAGAGGAAGGCATAAGGCGTTTGATACACAAGAGCATGATGATCCAATGGGATTGATTGGGGCCAGTGTGTTTAGTGGTTACATAGAGCCAGCTCAAGATATTTATCTAGCGGGGAAGAAAAGCGGCTGGGTTTACAATGAAGGCGTTTATAAATCCAATAGCGATATAGGGCGGTATTTTGAAAACTGGTATAACCGTTTTCCTGGTTTTGTTGGGTTAGCCAAGCTTGGGGCTAGCGAAAAATTAAATCTTTGGGACAAACTATCATTTGCAGCGTCTTTACTTACCTTCAGCGGTGAGAGCGGTATTCAGTTAGATTGGATTAAGATTAAAGTCTATCAAAGGTGTAGCGATAAAAGCTGGTTGATTGACCAGGCGGTTTCTTACTGGCAAAATAAGGTTAGGAAAAAATACCCCTTATTAATGGGTGATGTTTTTAAGATTTATTATGGCGAAGGCCATGTTTTTACCAAGTGGATGAAAGGGAGATTTTAATGGCACTTCAAAAAGAGAAAGTATTAGCAAGCGGGGTTACTGGAAACTATTGGAGAGTGAGCGGTCTACGCTTTACTAGAGCAACCATGACTCTTGAAATGGAAGTTTCCTTGTATAAGGATTCTACTCCTGGCTTAGCTCCTTTGGGTGTGTCTCACCAATTTAGCTTTGTGATTACTCAGCAAGAGATTGTGGGCAACCTAATTGCCATGGCTTACACTAAGATCATGGAATACGCTAACAGTGACCTTCCAGGGATTGATGGGGAAGGAACGCGTAAAGGGTGCCCTGATTTAGTAGATGCAATCAGCGTTTAAGGAGAAACCATGCGATTATTAAACGAGAATAAAAGAAATAAGATTAGCGCGGGCCCTCAGGGGCTTCAGGTTATCACTAGCGGGGATATGAGCGCGGCTAGCATCACGAGCACGAGCTTTACGGTTCAGCACACTCCTATTGTGTGTATTGAATTGGCTTGGACTGGTGCGGCTCCCGTTGGGACTGCTCAACTACAGGGATCCGTATCTGGTTCTAATTGGTTTAACGTGGGTTCGACTGTAGCGGTAAGCGGTAACTCTGGTGCAATTCAAGTAACGGATGCAAATGCAGGTTATTTATTTGCAAGAGTTGTTTATACTAGAACCTCTGGAAGCGGGACGCTCCAGGGTTACAGTGAGGCTAAGGGTTTTTAAAAAAGGAGATAATCATGGAAGAAGTTAAAGGCGTTAAAGAATTAAAAGAAGCTATTGTTGGATGCTTTGCTTTGGGCAAAGTTGTTGCTGAGTTGGCTAAAGACGGTATTGATTTTAACGATGCTGTTGCGTTGGCTGGTAAGATTGCCGGTGATGAAGCTCTTAAAGCAAAGCTTGTTGCTGCTGTTCAAGGCATTGATCAAGTTCCTGCTGAGATCAAGGATCTAAAGTTTGCTGAGATTATCGAGCTTGCTCAAGTTCTCCCTGAAATCCTAGACGCTTTCAAGAAAGCCTAAATGCTGGCCTGGATAGGTAATATCTACGGAATCCTCAAAGCCCTGCTTGAGCTGTTTAAATACATCAAGCAGTGGCAAGAGGAGCAGCGCAAGAAGGAAGTCTTAGAAAAAGAGCTAGCTTTGGATGCGGCCCTTAAACAATTAGAAGAGGCTAAGACAGATGATGAAATCTTTGCGGCTCAAGAGCTTGTTGCTCGCCTTCGCCCTCGCAAGTAGCGGGTGCAATAAATTCTATTGGGTTCCCGATGAACCAGACGTGGGGAGGTGTGCCTATAGAATTGAAAAGGGTGCTTTCTATTGCGTCAACACTGTGAGCGATAAGAAGGAAAAGATTTCTAGCACTGATTACAGGATGCAGAACGCTCAATGTCTGAGCAATAAAGATTATAAAAAATACGAGCAATGGAAGCTAGAGACAGAAAAACGTGCCGGAGATCATTGCGATTAGTTTACTTGCTTGGGCTTATTTGTGTGTTTCAAAAGCTCATCGGCTAGATCAAGGCAAATGTTTTTAGATTTATAATCACCAGTTTTGTCGTAAGACTTTGCCATTTTAGAAAGCTCTTTAGCTATTTCTTTATAATGCCTGTCTCTAGTGGTTAGCATTAACCAATCGTCTATTTCATTCTCCTCTGGGGGATCAAAGGAAAGCATCATATCACCTTCAAACCCTTGAGAAATAGTGCTGCGCTTTAACCAAACAAACATAAATAGAATGGTATTTCCTTATTCTTGAGAGATAAATCTTTTTCTTTGCGCTTTGTTGGTTACTGATTGCTTAGAGCGATATGTTTTCCCGCATCCGTGGCATCGAAGGCGGTAGTACATTCCAGAATTATTCCCACGAGTGCCATTGGATTGCAGGTTTTCCGATCCGCAGGAGCATACTAAGGGATCGCCCTCCATAAACCAGGCGTTTCTATTATAGGTTTTACAGAAGGGGGCCAGCCTGTCGTAGACCTTTTCTGTTATCACTACATCGTTTTTGTTATAGTGCTCCATCTCATCCCATGCCTCGGGGTTTCCCCTCATGCACTCCTTCCACAATTCAAAGCCAGCAAACTTTCCGTGTTTGCTTTTCTCTCCAACTCCTAAATAGTTGGCGATATATTCTAGTTTATTAGAAGTAAAAGAAAATTGGCTCTTGGCCATCTTTAGAGTATCCATCACTAGAGGTTTATTTGTGGGCTTTAGTCCAGCCTTGAGAAATCGGGTATTAATCTTTTTTACATCAAACCGAGCGGCGTTGTGCCCGATGATAATCTCAGCCTCGTCCATTAAGTCCCAGAGCTGCTGTAAGATAACCGCATCATTTTGAAGGTCGGCGCTCTGTCTTCTCATATCGGCGTAGAATATTTCTTCCTTGCCGTACCACTTGGCGGCCCAGGAAAGTATGCTCCAATCGCTCTCTATTTGGTTTAATCCTATGTTCTCGTCGAAGATGCGCCAGACGTGTGCTGTTATGGGAGCAAGCTCCACATCGAGGATGAGTATCTTTGGCTCATTCATCACTCTTAGCTTGAACTACCTTCTAACGCGATGAAACAACTTTCTGCGCTTACGGCGCTTTTGTTTAGCCAAATCTGCTTTAGTTAGACCTGATAATTCTTCGCAGTCTTTCATGGGTAGATTATATATCAGCACCCAAAAGTGGAGCTAGTAACGCTAACAGGTTTGATGTGCGCCAATTTATTGACGACAATTAACAGGTATGTGATTCCGTTCGGCTCCCAGAGTGCAACCAAAGAGTAGGTGAAGGCTCTGGGAGAATTAATTTTATAAATCCAAAAGTGTCATGTTTTTGCTACTAAAAACTTATTTTGATTCATTCAAAAATCACACAGCAAGGACTGGAAAACCTCTAAACTGGAAACCAATCCAAGCCGCGTGAAAACTATTTAGTAAGTGGTAACTTCAGTGTGGTTGTCTGCCTTAGAAGCAATTGCTTTAGCACCAAAGAAAACCCCCTCTTCTAGCTTGGTGATAAAAATTGCTTTATCTCTTCCCTCTGGCATCAATGCTGTAACCGCTTTCACGGCATCTGCCATCGTCTGCTTGTAATTTTTCATTTCAGTAAACCCGTTATCGTTTAACTTATGAGTATCGAACATAGTATCTCCTTATTGTTTTTGGTTTATTTTGCGCACATCATTTGTCGAATTGGCTCTCTCTTACCTGTGCCTCTCATGGTGCTAAAGTAGACAGATAGCCCTAATTTACTGTCTCTAGCAATGTAGCCGTGTCGAGGAATCCACTTAGCAGCAATCTTAGCTCCGCAAGCAAGGTTATTGTATGGCACCTTTAAGGTTTCGGTTGTGGATTTAAACGAATACACGGCGGAGCAGCTCTCCTGGGAAACCTGCAAAATTCCAGTGCTTACGACTCTATTGCCTTTCCCATCTACAAATTTTTCGAGATAAGTTGTAGTTGACTTATAGTTACTCTCGAATTTAGCGATAGCCGAAAAGAGACGGTTATAGAAACTCACAGCACTCTCTCCATTTTTCCAGCACCACTCGGCCTTATCCTTTGGCGAGAAGTTAAGTAGAGCGCCGCCATGGTCTTTGATTGCTTTCACGGATGCTTGGCGAAGTGAATCGGATGGCCAGAAGTCTTTGAGCAATCCCTCCACTACAGGTGCTTCCGTTTTATTTTCGGAACCTTGCTCCTTCGGTGCCTCAATAGGCGCAGTCACACAGCCAGTAAGTAAAAGTATCAGTGTTAAAAGTTTCATTTTTTCTCCTTTATTCTTTTCATCATTGCTTCAATTTTATTATGCTGCTTTAAACTTAAGGCATAAACATCGGTAGGTGGAATAAGCACACAAGAGCCATCCTCTAAAACCCTCATAGCCACAAATCCATCCATCGCTGAAACCTTCGCCGCTATCTCTATTGTGGTTTCTTCCATTAAACTCTCTGGGATTAGTTTCATTTATAAAGCTTCCTAACCAGAAAATATACATCTCTAACCGCTGCTCCATCATCCATATATTCTCCGCCCACGGTACGGATACAAAGTATTGTAAAATAAATCAACCTAGGGGGAATGGTTACGACAAAATATAAAATCATGAATAAGCCAACTAGAAAATGTTTTGTAGCCCTCACACTCTATCCCTCCCAACCTGCACATGGAAATGCCTCGCACCGTTTGCTGGGGCAACATGGTCTACAATCAACCTTCTCACGCCATCGCTTTTAGATACAGCTCCGAGGTGGTTATATTTCTCTGTGAAGTGGGCTTTGAATTTTTCGATGAAGTCATTAGGCCAATCCTTGCATCTTAAATCCACGGCCCTTCCTTCCTCGTGCGATTGAGACACACGGCCTAGAGCCTTGTCGATTTCTCCATTCGTCAAAGTTTCCGTGATTACGAATGGCTGAACATTCTCAGCACAGAAAAACCACATAGCCTCGCATAGCTCCTGCAACTGAGGAACTAGGCGGTTAAAGCCTTCCATGGCTCGCTCTGTTTTGAAATTGTCTTTGGTTAGTCTGCTCATGGCGAATATCCCAGCAATGGGGGCATTTTATTATTTTGATAAGCAGATTCAATTTGTGGCTTGAGCCAATCACCAGCGGTTCTGCCGTTTGGCAGCATAATGTGAGAAAGGAATTCATCCTCAAAGGAGGTTATTCCACTTTCTACAGCCTCTAGCTTTGCTTTAATTGCGAGGGCAAGCGCTCTCCACTTTGATCTACAGCCCTGCTCCCATGCCTCTCTTTGGCTTTGTGGTGATCGCCTAGAACCCCTTCCATCTCGGAGAAATTTAGCAAACTCTGGCAAAGGAAGTAAAAACATTACCTGCCTTTCCTTCATTACAAATCTAACCATTGCTTTCTCCTGGTCAGAAGCATAGGCAAAAGCCGTGGCTCCGTACTTGGCTAATATTTTTTCTATTTCGGCCTTCGACCTCTCGATAGGTACACTTGTTTTTTCTGCGTAACTCATTAAATATTCTCCTTATTCCTAGCTTCCACAGTAGGCAGCTTCTCTTTCCTGCTCATAAATGCTTAATCCTCCCGCATTTAGTGCATTGATAGTGCAATTTTATTTCTGAACAATACTCTAAGCCCTTAACTAACAATCTATGGTAAACTATCCCCGTGTAATTCCATTTGTGCCGCCCAAGCCAGCAGAGAAGTTTCATTTTAGAAACCAATCCTTTCCCAAAAACAATCCGATAAACCAGCGCCAGAAATAGGCGAATAGCGTTAGCGGAAAAATAATTGGTAAGGTAATTAAATAATACGCCGCCAAAAGAAGTTTCATTTTTTATCTTTCTTAACCTTGAGTTTTCTTTTCCAGGTAACGCACCCGTGATAACCAATATTATAATTGTGATTGCAACACAGCTTCGCCCCCTTACAGATCACACACTCTCTACAGCTTTCATCGCATGATTTTACTTTGTCTTTCACATACACTCCAAACCCAAACTCGGGCCACATTTAGCATACCACTCATTTACTTCCACGCTTCTCTTAAATCCCACATAGCTAAGGGCTAGGCACAGGAGGAGGAATAGGAGGGGCTTCATTCTGTCACCTCGTAGTAGTGCCAAACGAATGTATTTACTTCTCTTGTGATTCCATCTCCTCCTTCGCCATAGTTACTTATGGGCGGCTTTACGGTTATAGTCTTTTCTACCTTGGTGCAGAGATATTTTGCGCCGTCTGGTATCTCTTGGCCTGTGCCGTACTTATATACTTTCTTCATAGATTCCCCAGGAAGTGAGTTTTCCAGCCGTGAAACTTATCCATCTTCTTGAAGTAAGCATAATTAAGCGTTGAGCCAATCCAGCCTATGTGTGGTTCTCCAAACAAAAGCAGAGTTTCGGAGTTTCCATTTGGATAATAAATTCTTAGCACCACATATTCATTCTTTTCGCTGGCTATTAAGAATGGCCTGTTCTTGTTTGGCTTAGGTCTTTTCATTTTTCTCCTCCAAAGCTGCGTGAAATTCTGCGAGGGCTTGTTTTGCTATCTCTCCGCTTGCAGTACGACCAATTAGAACATCTTCAATTGTTCCTGCATTTCCATTTGCATAGAAATTCAACGCTTCCACAGCAATCTCTAGCGCAGAGAGAAGGGCGGGAAGGTCTGTGCGATAGGCCGCATTTGAAGCGATAATATTTGGCTTTGTTTCCTCAAGCCTATTGCGGATTGCCTCTAGCTTTTGTTTAAGGTCGGTCATTTATTACCTCCAGGTAATGAAGTGGCTTTTATTACTTCTAGGTTATATTTCATTTCGAGTTGGCCTCCTGGTAGTTGCCCGAAGCCTTGAGGCGGTCGAGGGCTTCTCTTGCTATTTTATCTACATCAAGAATTTCCATTTCTGTGTGACCCTCTGGCATAATCGTTTCTTCACAGTAAAAGCCATCTTCGCTTTCTTGAACCTTTACTAAACTTTCCTGCAAATCCTTGATGCTCGCTCGGAGGGATTTGATCTGCTGTAAAAATTGATAGTGTCTATCTATCGTGATGTTTTCGGTCACTATTGGGCCATCTGTTATAGCAACAACAAAATTAGATGATTCGCACTCTAAGCAAGTAAGGGGATTTGTACGGTGTATGCACAGTTCTCTGTATAGTATCTCTTCAGTCTCACTCATCGCAAACCTCCCGAAACTTGACGGGGCGGCCTAGCTTGTATGGCGAAGGTGTGCAAGTTTTGCAGTCGTCTTTTGTTTTATAAGCAAAACCAGACATAGCCCCATCATCGTATTCCCAAACCCAAATCTCCCTAGGCTCCTCGATAATCTGGCACTCGGCGTGGAGGATTGCTTCGGTAGTCCAACCGTCGCTTTTGTCCGACTTGTGGTATTTCGTTTCAATGTTGCTATCTGGAAACCTTAAAACAAAATCTTTGCCGCTCCTCAAAGCCTCTGCAAGCGATACTGTTTTCACCCCTCACTCCTTTCAAACAAAGCGTCTAGCTCGGGAACTGGCTGCCACTCAGGAGGAGGGGGGCCGTGCGATATGGGGAGCAGCTTAATTGTTCCGTGGTCATATCCTCCTGGGAGTTCGCATCGGTATGCTTTAAGCCTTGGCTTTGGCTCCTCCCACGGGGCGATGAGGTCTGCTGGTGATATGGCAGCGCTATCGGGATAGTATGAGCCATCAAGGTACCAACTAAATTCTTCCCAAAAATTAGTTTCTTCAATGCTGCTTCGTTTTCTCCCAAACGCCTTGCCCTCAAACACCTCAAGCACCACGGCTTGCCGTTTATCCCTAGTGACATATTTGCCTGGTTTAATTTCCATCGCTCACTCCTGTTTTACTTTCTGTTTCGTCCATATAACCTTATCCCCATAGCCGCCTCGTATCTGCACGCCTAAATGAGAGTTAGTTATTCTTCCCTTGAGGCGATTAGCGTTTTTGTGAGAGGGCGGGTATCTCCCCACAATCTTTTCTAGTTCCTCTTCTGTAAGGCCGGTTTCTACGAGGGCTCTCTCTACATCGTGGGCGATAACGAAAGCGCCGATTAATTTATTAAGTGTTCTGGTTGTTTTATAGGGTGATCTAGAATCTACGTTCACTGTTTTTCTCCTTTAGATAAAAGTTTCTGCCCAAATAAAAACACCTGGGACTTTGGCATAAAGTTTTGTGACGGTTATTTTCACAATTTGGTTATCGTCCTTCCAAGCAAGTTGATTTAATGCGTCAAGAACTCCCTTTTGCAAATTATCTATATCGGGACGCGTTATAGGATAATCAAATTTAGTTTTCTTTGGGCGGGGCATATAAAACTCAATTTTTAGATAAGTTGGTGCCACTGGTAACATCTTCTGTCGCGACTTCTTCCAATACATCTTTATAACGCCCTCAAAGTCTGTGGTGCGCTTTGGAGTATAAACTCGCCCCGATCTAGTGAACAGAGGTCTGCCCTTCGCTACGGGGCTAATAGGCACTGATAAGGTTATTTCACTTTCGTAGTCGCTCATTCCACAGTTTTCCTCTCTCATCTAGCTCCCAGCCCTTTTCTCTTAATGCTGACTCGAAGCGTAAGTTATTCTTAAAAAGTCTTACTTGGCCACGGTGATGTAACTCGGTGTGGCAGTTTCGGCAAAGCCTAACTAGATTCCAATCCTCATCGGGCCCGCCGGATCCTCGGGTTTTCACATGGTGCAAATCGGTGCCAGCCTCACCGCACGCAACACAAAGCTTTAGATTCCGAGAAGAGAGAATACTCCCTCCATTGCCCACAAAGAGAGCTGCGCTGTTAGGATCATTCCGATAAATATTAGGGATGAGCAGACCAGGAGGAAAGTTACATCGAAGAGTAAAGATTTAGTCTTTCTCTTGAACGCGCTTTTCCCATCCTCGCTCTTCCACCACTTTTGGGGGGGATTCACTTTTTTCTATCTCCACTGTTTCACCAGATAGCAGCATAGCTTTGATGGCTTCGCAATACCGTTGTGCTACCGTCTGTGTCTTTTCTATAGCACTTTCTGGGATAATCGTAAAATTATAGTCCTCTTTTTTAGAGAGCCACAGGAAGTCAAATTCAGCCGTAGCGAGGGATTGAGCTTTCATCCACTCAAACTCCCTCTTAGTAAAATAAACCACATTCCCCACAGCGGGCCTGGGATAATCTACTAAGCTAAACTCTTTGCCTGATTTAGATTTATAAACTTTCAAAATAAACCCATTTGTCTTTGGCCATCCTGAGCCCTTTTATTTAACCAGAGCGTTTCTATCCGATCTACTCCGCCATCTCCGATAGTTTCTTTATTAAATTTAGCCCACCCCAGCCGCTCATAAATAGAGTTCTCATAGCCAGAAAGCAACACAGAGCCCTTTAGAGAGGTTAAAAAATCGCACAGCTCCTCGTGACTTTTATCGTCTAACTCGTGCCTGTAGTTGTTTTTACTCTTCCTAGAGCTATGCACATAGGGCGGATCCACATAATGCAAAGTAGATTCTGAATCATGCTCTTGCATAACCTTTAGCCCACAGCGGTTTTCAATAACCACGCCTCTCAATCTCTGAGTAAACTGGTCTATAAAATTAGGATAATCGGCAAAGACTTTAGCGGCCGGCTTTCCCTGGCTCATCACGGCACGAAACCCAGCGTGCTTAGGGCCCGTAGTAGCATCGGCAAAACCCATAAAAGAGCGGGCTATTGTCCTCCTGGCTTTCTCTAGCTCATCCTCACACTCAACTTTAGACAGATCAAATTCATCACGGGCCCATGGGGTTAGTTCTAATAGCCTCTTTAATTCGGCCGGCCTATCTCTGAGCATCTTAAAAACATTTACTATCTCGCTATCTTTATCATTGTAGATTTCTGCATAGACAGAAGGCTTTTTAAGTAAGACAGACGCACCTCCACCAAAAGGCTCCACATAAACCTTATGCTCTGGCATGAATGAAATTATCCAATCAGCTAGCATAAACTTTCCCCCAAAGTATCTAAGCGCTGGTCTATCCACTATTAAATCCTCACTAAAAAAAAGAAAAAAGACAAAACAAAGCCTACCTCTTCCACTACTAAGGAGAGTTCTGGCTGTTCTGCATTTGTTATAAATCTAAAAGCATTAAGTTACTGGCCCACCTACTTTGTTACCAGCTGCCTATTTCATAGGCTTATCCCGAGGGAACTTACTTAGGAGAGTCAGATGCACAGAGCTGCTCCGAGAAAGTATCAATCCTAGATACCGTCCTACCTAATGCTTGTTAGATCATTTCCAAAATTTTTCACTAGGCATTGAGAGTTATCGGTTTCCAGGGAGCTTCTTAGGGAGCATCTACCGCTGGCCTCTACCGAATCAGAATCAAAACCTTGTCTTTAAGGGGGTTTTCACTCTCCCTATTGGCCTGGGTTATCCAGTTGAGGCGCATCATCCTGGGCGGGAAAGCATTTAATCTGGTGCGCAAGTCTGTTCGCAAGGCTACCTATTTTTATTTGCTCTTGAATTAGTTTTGTGAGTGGTCTACTCTTTGACTAATTCTTTACCGCAAGCAAAGAATACCGACACGGGTAGGCTTCCGCAAGGATAAAATCCCGTTCTTTTTTTTCTACTAAAACTTTTCAATATCCAGGCGCTTAGAAAATTTTACTAACCGGATTGACTGGCCCTCTAGGAGTTTGATACCCTGCGCTACCTTTCGCATCTCTCTCATTTGTGACTCGCTGCTACAGACTAAAGGAATCCAATCCTGTTTAACCCTCATCCCTAGAATCGTCTCCTGGCCCCCACAATTGAGCAGGAAAGCGTAGATTGACTTCTCCTTCATGGTATCCCCCTTTAGAAATTAAAATGCCCCTAATGCCATCCTACGAATTGTTAACTAAAGTGGGTTCATTACTTAGTTAGTAGATTGACACTAGAAGCAAACTGTCAGGCTTTATTAGGCATCGCCTCTAATTCTGCACATACTGCGTTATAGCAATTGCTTAACATATCTTTCGAAGATCCAGTGTGCCCATGCTTCTCAGCCAAGGCCTTCACCTCTAAATTCGAGAGCCCTTTAGAGGAGGCAATCGCGAACATTCTTTTGATCTGCTTTTCATTAATCGTCCAGCCGGATTTATTCGCCAGCTTATCCGTCTCGGTAACCTCTCTCGCTGGTGATTTTTTCTCAGGCAATGCCCCATCTAAATCCTCATCCGATGCAATACCCACAAGAGAGCCAAGCCCATAGCGTCTCATGTAGGTTGTAAACGATCCAAAATCCTGTGGCTTCATTTTAGAAGAATCAGGCATAGGCAAGTGAGAGGAATAACTTCCACCAGAAGAGTGATGTATTGTGGTTTTCAAAAACAAACCCTCACCACTGGCCACAAATGCTTGAGTAAAACTTAATCCATTAGCAGCTAGGTGTGGTTTGATTGCCTCAATTATGTCGGTAATATCGGCATACTTATAAGAAAAGCTAGAGCCCTTTCCTGCTGTGCGATTCTTTTCCACCACGGGGAAAGCGGCCTGGGCTTTTGAAAGCGCAGTATACAATTCACTTAGTTCACTATTTTTGGTTTCCATTTTTCTCCTTATAGGCCAATACATCACGCACGGCCTTATCTATGTTTTCTTCTGATACTTTATGGATTTGCAAAGCGGGTGCCTCCTGCTCACAGAAAAAGCACCACGCCTTGCCGGCCGCATCCACTCCGATAATAGAGTGATCCCGCCCGCAGAATTGGCAGATTCTCACAGCTTACTTCCAGGAACTTTCTCGCCCATGATTTCTTCGTAATGGGCAGAAAACTTTTCCTTTAGCTCATCAATAAATCCTATGTTTTGTTTGGGTTTAAGCATTGCTATCATCATATCCGATAGAGCTTGGTTGTATCCCTCTAGGAATCCAATGCGATTAGCGGCCTTTAAGCCTGACTGTATTGTCTGGGGTTCTTTCACTGTATTACCTCACTTTTTAGTTCGACGTTGTGGCGCGTAATATACTCCAAAACGCTCAACTTTAAAACTTTTTTTCTTTATTCTACCCCCTCAAAATTGCTATGCTATAGCCACGTTGAACACTTTAAGGGGCCGATCTAAACTCTCTTCCCCTTATCCTGTTTGGGGGGCTTCGCGGGTTTTGTCACTGTCTCCTGCCTAGCCCCCTTTTTAATTGTGTTGACTTCTTAATAATGTTCGTAAAAGCTAATACTCACGAGCATGGAAGACCTAAAATCGAGCAAACCTAAGGAAGCTAACGCTGTCTCTCAAGACACCCCACTACGCGTTCCCCTTTTCGATCTATCAAAACCAAAACCCCCCCAGAAGAAGGCCAAGAAATGAACGCCTTCGAAATAAGACGCGGTATCACAGAGGACGCTAATTTCATCACTAACTCATGGATGGAGAGTTATCGAAAAAGCGACTTCTCCAAATACATCCCAAAATTCATTTATAACATTGGCCACCACGCAAGCGTAAAGTCAGCCATCGACTCATCCATAATCTACGTTGCCGTAGCCAAGGACGATAAGAATCAAATCTTTGGCTGGATATGTATAGAGCCAGGCACCACAAAAACCCTTCACTACATTTATGTAAAGCACGCCTTTAGAGAATTAGGCATCGGCGGAGCCCTTCTAGAGGAATCTAAAATCTTCCAAGAGCCTTTCTTTTTCTCCCACCTCACAAAGGGAAAGCTCTCAATCAATCTTTTCGAAAAAGGAAAATATAACCCCTATAAGTTTTTTAAAGGAGAAGCACAGTATGATTAAAGTAAGCTACGTTAAATTCTATCAAGCCGTTCAAGTAGGAAAACACTTAGAATCTTTCCTTGGCGGTGAATTATCAAAAAACAAAGGCCTAGACCTTTCTTATGAACACGGCCTCTTAAAAGCCTCCGCAAAAGGAGTAAAGACCGTTTATGTTCCTTTCTCTAACATCATGTTCATGCATGGCGAAGAAGAGAAGAAAACGAAGTAATGGAGCCAATAGCAATGCAAGCCATCTATAAATCGCACAGAACCACAATAGATGGAGCATTCTCTTTAACTTTTGAGCTTTCTGAAAACATGGCAGATCAAATAAATAAAGTTTACCACAGCAGAAACGAACCACTTTATTTGGTTGTTATGACTGAAGCAGAGTTTCAAAAAAAGAAAAAGTAAGTTTATTTAAGTTTAGGGGTAATTATGGGATGGCCAAAGGGAATGCCTAGACCAGAGGGCGCGGGCAGAAAAAAGGGAACACTAAACAAAGACACTAGAGACTTGTTTGCTATTTGTGAAAAGCACAACCTCAACCCTTTTGAAGCAATGGTTAAGATTGCCATAGAAGAATCGAATAGGGATAAAAAATTCGATAAGCTTAAAGAAATTTCTCAATATCTTTACCCAAAAAGAAAAGCCGTAGAACACAGCGGAGAGGTAAACCAAAGGCTGATTGAAGAAGCTAAAAAGATTCAAGATCTACCAGAAGATGAGCTAAGGAAAATAATTAAAGAGGAAATAGGTGAGTGAGAGACTTGCGCTTGCTCTTGCAGCACTTAAGAGAATAGAGAAAAAGCAAAGGCCATTTCCTCAACAGGACGCTTTTGTTAATGACTCATCTCTAGATATAGCCGCTCTATGCACTAGACGTGCAGGTAAAACCTCTGGCTTTGCTAGAAGGTTCAAGAAAACAATGGAGAAATATCCAGGTTGCTTGTGCAGATACTTCGCTCTCACCAGAGATTCTGCAAAAGATATTATGTGGCCAATCCTTGAGGAGCTAAACGAAAGAGAAGGGTGGGGAGCTTCTTTCACAGAATCAAACCTAACCATGACGCTACCAAACGGATCTAGGCTAAGGCTTTATGGCGCTGACATGAAGAACTTTAGGCGAAGGATAAGAGGAGCAAAGTCACCAGCCAACGCAATAGATGAGGCGCAAGAGTTCAATAGCGCAGAGCTAGAGGATTTAATTGATAACATTATTAAGCCGTCAACCGCTGACTATGTAGATGGATGGGTTGGAATCGGCGGAACGCCTGGACCAATCCCAAGAGGATACTTTCACGAGATAACAGAAAAAAACTTACACGGCTTTTCTGTGCATAAATGGTCTTTGTTTGACAATCCACACATGCCAAACCCCAAAGGCTTCGTTATGAAGCTAAAGGAAAAGAAGAAGTGGCCCGACAATCACCCATCTCTTCTAAGAGAGTATTACGGTAAGTGGGAGCTTGATCTTGATAGTCTGTTGATTCGATACAACCAGCAGATAAACAACTATGATTTTCTCCCTTCTGGAAACTGGAACTACATTTTGGGTGTCGACATAGGGCACAAGGATGCAGACGCTTTAGCGGTGATAGCGTGGAGTGAGTTTAACAAAGACGTTTATCTTGTTGAGGAGCTAATAACAAAAGGCCAAGACATTACAGAGTTATCAAACCAAATAGAATCAATAATGCAGCGTTATGAAATTAGCAAAATAGTAATGGATGAGGGTGCGCTCGGTAAAAAAATAGCAGAAGAAATCAGAAGAAGAAAAAAGCTTCCAGTTCACCCAGCGGATAAAGCAAGGAAGATGGAAAACGTTGCATTCCTAAACGAATCATTAAGGCTTGGTAGGTTTAAAGCCAAAGCATCTTCCAGGTTTGTTTCTGATTCTATGCAGGTTCAAATTGACCATGACAAAAGCACTCCCGATAAGACTGTTATCAAAAAAGGATTTCACTCAGACATAATAGACGCGGTGCTTTATGCCTTTAAGGAAAGCTTGGCGTTCAACTCAGAAGCACAAGAAGAAAACCCAAAAGAAGGAACTAAAGAATGGGCCAAGAGAGAAGAGAAAAAAATCATTGAACAGCTACAAGAAGAGTTAAACGATAAAAAAGAAAAGGAATGGTGGGAAACTGTTTAGCCTTGCAATTTAAGGTAAACACTTCACAATATTTGCATGAGCATAGACAGAAAAGAAATTTTAAGCCTAGTAAAATTCATGAAAACTCACGGAGTTAAATCTCTTGAGGTGGGCGGAGTAAAGATTGAACTTCAGCCAAGATACAAAACTAAACCAAAAGAGTTTACTGGAGAGCTTAGAGTCGAAAGACCAATTCAGCCATCTGAGGAAGAACAAAAGAAAACAGAAGAGGAACTTCTCTACTGGTCAGCAGGAGCATAAATGCAAAACGAATCCCTAAGAACTTACTGGTGGAAAGAAAGCACGGAAAAGCTTCATGAAACACTATTCGGCATTATTAGATACCTAGACCAGAGCCAGAACTATGTTCAGCAAAATAACCTTAGACACCTTAGGCTTTATGGCAATCTTAACGTTCTCGGCCTTAGTTCGCATACTTACGCACAGAACCAAACGATAAATGCTCCCTATGATCGAGTGACTTTGAACGTGGTTCAATCCTGCTGTGATACCGTGACTCAGAAGATTGCTAAGAATAAACCTAAACCAACTTTCCTCACCTCTGGGGGAGATTGGACGATGCAGAAGAAGGCTAAGCTTCTGGATAAATATGTGATGGGCCAATTCGATGCCCTTGATCTTTATAAGAAGGGCCTAAGAAGCTTCCAAGATTCCTCTGTGTTCGGCACGGGAGCGGTGAAGCTTTACATTGATTGGGATAATAAAAAGATTTGCGCTGATAGAGTTTTCATCGATGAAATCAAAGTAGACAATCAGGAGGCCATGTATGGCGATCCGAGAAACATTTATCAAACTAAGTTCATTCCTAGAGAAGTTCTTGTGGAAATGTATCCCGCTTATAAGACTGCTATTCTAGAGGCTCCTAGACCTACACAATTGACCGCACAGCACTCTTCTCTTTCTACTTGCATCATGGTGTTAGAGGCATGGCATTTAAGAAGCTCCGAGACTGCTACGGATGGGAAGCACGCAATCTGTATTGAAGGCGCTACGCTTTACAGCGAGCAATACGATAAAGATTATTTCCCTTTCCCCATGATTAGATTCAACCAAAGAATCTTAGGCTTTTGGGGCCAAGGATTAGCTGAGCAGTTAACCGGCATTCAGATTGAAATCAACAAACTGCTTCGCACAGCGCAAACTCTATTCCACCTCATTACTCCCGCATGGTTGATTGAGCATGGAAGTAAGATTGTGTCAGCTCATATCAATAACGAGCTGGGCCGTATCACGAAATACACCGGAGTTAAGCCCGATTACTTCGCACCAAACCCCGTATCTGTTCAAATCTTAGAGCAGATCGAAAGCCTCTACCGTAAAGCTTACGAGATTGCCGGTGTGTCACAACTCGCTGCTCAATCTAAAAAGCCAGGTGGATTAGATTCCGGCAAAGCCCTAAGAGAGTTTAACGATATTGAAGCAGAGCGATTCATCTTGATGGGCCAATCCTATGAAGAGTTCTATATTGCGTGCGCTAAACAGATCATTGATTTAACTAAAGAGCTTTACGCCAAAGATAAAGACTATGCCGTGACCGTTAAAGGCAAGAAGTTCATGGAGCAAATCAAGTGGGCCGATATTGATTTGGAAGATGATCAATACATTATGCAGATATTCCCCACCTCGTTCCTATCTCAAACCCCAGCGGGAAGATTGGCAGACGTGCAAGAGCTTATCCAAGCCGGTTTCATTGATAAGGCTAACGGCATGAAGCTCCTAGATTACCCCGATCTTCAGCAATACATGAGCTTAGCTAACGCAGCACTAGAAGATATTGAAAACCAAATTGAAGCAATGGTAGAGCGCGGAGAGTTTCAGTCTCCCGAGCCCTTCCAAAATCTTGCATTGGGTATTTCTATGATGCAATCTGCTTACCTAAGAGGGAAGAACGATGCGGTTCCTGACGATAGGCTAGACCTTCTAAGGAACTGGATTGAAGAGGCAAACAAAATGCTAGTGGCTGCTACTCCTCCGCCACAACCACAGATGCCAGCAGCGGATCCAATGGCGGTTCCTTCTGCTCCTCCTGTGTCTGATATTTTACCAATTACGGGGTGATAATGAGTCAGGGCAACGTTTGGTTTCTTACCTATACGCTTACTTTTCCTAAGGACAGAGATGAGTGGGTGAGGCAAGAGCCGTTTACTGGTAATCCTAGAAGGTGGGTTAATAAGTTTCTTCACCTATCGGATATTCAAAAAACCACATTGATTAAGAATAAAGAAATATCCTGGACTGACCATAATGGCGTTTGGATACGTCTACAGATTTTAGATAAGCGCGTCCCTGAAAAATGGGGCACTAAGGCACCAAAAATATACTAAGGAGAGAGCATGGATCAAATCACACCCGCAACCGAGCCAGTAGTTACACCCGCACCAGTAGAGACGGCTCCACCCGCTCCTCCTGTTGAAGAGGCAAAAGAATTAACAAAAGATGATCCAAAGTTTGCTTCGAAATTCGCTGCGCTCTCGAGAAGAGAACAGGCCGTAAGAGCCCAAGAGGCTGAGGCTAAGAAGCAGCGTGAGGAGTACCGCGCTTATCAAGAAGAGCAAAAGCTTCTTAACGACAATCCTTTAGAGTGGCTAAGTAAAAAGGGAATCACCTTTGATAAGCTCACTCAATTAGCGCTCAATGATGGCAAAAAGCCTGCAGAAATGCGCGTGCAAGAGTTAGAAGAAAGATTAGAGAGAGAAAAGAGAGAGCGAGAAGAGGCCGATAAAACCAACGCTCAGAAGGCTTACGAGAATCAAAAACAATCCTTCATTACTGAGATTGATGATTTCTTGAACCAAAATAAAGATACATACGAGCTTACCTTTGTGGCGGCCGATGCTTCTACAATGATCTACGATGTAATCGAGCAGCATTACCTTAAGAACAAAAGAGTTCTACCCGTAAAAGACGCTGTGGAAATGGTTGAGAAGTATTTTGAAACTGAAGTAGATGAAAAATACATGAAATTAAATAAGATCAAATCCAAGCTTGCACCTAAAGAGCCAGCACCCGCTCCTGCTCCTGAAGGAAGACAGAGCCCAACGCTTACTAACTCCCAGGCCTCGAGCGTTCCTACTCCCGCCACTAATCCGGTAAAGAGTATCGATGAATCTAAGAGAGAAGCCGCTAAGCTTCTTAAGTGGGTTTAAAAAAGAATTGACCTAACGGTCACGCAGCCTCATAGTATTTCAAAGGGATACGTGCGTTCTATTTCCCTTTCCTTAAGAGCATTGAAGCAATCAGCTTCTTTTAAGTAGTTTATAAATCCGCTGAGCAATTAAACCGCGATTATCAAACTTTAACTAAAAGAGGTTCCAATGGCTCTAGATATGACTACTTTTGCTGCGGCACTTAAGCAGCACTACGTTGATTTCACTGTAAAAAATCTTGTTTATAAAAATAACCCTTTCCATGCGACTGTTCGCAAAGATGAGAAGTTCGGCGGCTTGAACATGCCCCTACCTTTGATCTACGGAAACCCACAAGGACGTTCTGCTACTTTCTCGAACGCTCTTGCTCAAAAAACCAACTCCCAAATCAAAGCTTTCACTCTTACTCGCGTAAGTGATTACTCTTTGGCAAACATCCAGAACGAAGTTTTGGAAGCTTCCCAAGGCGATAGCGATGCTTTCATGAGAGCTGCTACTACTGAGATCGACGGTGCTATTCAAGCTTGCGTACGCTCGCTTGCTGGTGCTGAGTATAGAAATGGAACTGGCTCCATCGGTCAAATTAGCGCTGGTTCGACTGTAGCTTCTCCTACAATCACCCTTGCTAACATTGAAGACATCGTTAACTTCGAAGTGGGAATGACTCTCGCTCTCTCCGCTACGGATGGCGCTGCTAACCGAGCTGGCTCTGTTCAAATCGTTGCTATCAACCGTTCTTTGGGAACCTTGACTGCTTCTGGTAACTGGACTGCCGGTATCGCTGCTGCTGCTGTAGGCGACTACATCATGGTAGCAGGGGACTTGAACGCTAAGATTAGCGGTCTAGATGCTTGGTTGCCTATGCCTGGCGTTCTAACCTCTTCTCCTTTTTTCGGCGTTGACAGAACCTTGGATTCTACCCGCTTGGCTGGTGTATCTAAAGACTACTCTGGTGTGCCCATTGAAGAAGCCTTGGTTGACTTGGCTGCTGCAATCGGACGAGAAGGCGGTCTACCTGATAAGTGCTGGATGGATTTCCAGAACTACGCCAACCTAGAGAAAGCTTTGGGCTCCAAAGTTATCTACCAAACTGTGAAAGATCCTGAAGGAATCGTAGGCTTTGAAGGTATCAAAGTTCACGGCCCCAAAGGCCCTATCACTGTTCTCCCTGACCTTAACGCTCAGTCTGACCGCATGTTCATGCTTCAGTCTGATACTTGGGCTCTGTACTCTCTCGGTATGGCTCCTAAGCTTCTCAAGTCTGACGGTATGGAATTCCTACGGGTTTCCTCTGCTGACGCTGTGGAAGTTCGAGTTGGTTATTACGCACAATTAGGATGCGTTGCGCCAGGATGGAACGGAGTAGGCAAGTTATCTTAAGTACTTAGCTCATGCCATTGCGCATAGTCTGATTGTCCGGTATAATATCCGGATAAGAAAGGAAGTGTGCAATGGCAAAGCTAAAAGACTTGTTAGGTAAACGATTTGGAAGGTTAGAGGTAATAGCAAGGGCTCCCAACCTAAGAACTCCAAACAGAACTCATAGAACTATGTGGCTCTGTAGGTGTGATTGTGGAAAAGAAGTTCAAGTTGTTGCCTCCAACCTAACCAGAAAAGATAGGGATGGAACTCAATCGTGTGGATGCTTAAGACTGGAAGCGGTTGCAAGCAAAGACTGGCTGGGTGTTGAGTTTAGAAGATATAGAACACACTCAAACTCTCGTAGAAGAGGCCGAGAAATTCCCTTTAGGCTGACTGTAAAAGAATTTGGAAGTTTAGTTAGCCAAGATTGTTTTTACTGTGGACGAAAGCCTTCAACAAGAACTCACACGGGTGGGAGAATGAGGAATGGCATAGACAGGGTAGACAATTCAAAAGGATACGAAAAGGGAAACGTAGTGCCTTGCTGCGGAACCTGTAATAAAATTAAAGGATCTCTTAAGGTGAAGGAGTTCCTTGAAAAGGCAAAAGAAATAGTAAGTCACCAACGTCTGTAACCTGGGGGCAGTTTACAGATGCAATCCGCCCTCCGCGCAATGCGGATAGTTTAAAGGAGATAATAATGGCTAATCGTAATTTTGATTTTCTACAGGCTCTAGGTAAAGGTGTGAAAGTTATTGCTGGGAGCTTTGCACCTAATGGCGCTTCTGCTGTGTCTGCTGCTTCCGTAAAAGGAAAAGGCTTCACTGTAGCTAGAACCTCTGCTGGTCTTTTCACCATCACTCTTCAAGATGCTTATACTGCTTGCTTGGCTGCTAGTGCCGATCTTCAATTGGCTGCTGGTGCTGATCAATTCTGCCAAATTGGCTCTATTGATGTAGTAACCGCTAAGACAATTGAAATCAGAGTATGGGACATTTCCGATGCTGCTGTGGCTGACGTTGCTGCTAACGCCAACAACAGAATCAACTTCGTTCTAGTTCTTTCTAACTCTAGCCTAAACGCTTAAGGGGTTCTTATGATCATGGGTGGAGATAAAAAGAAAATGGCTACCATAATTGTTGAAAAATTTGGCAAGCCTAAAGATGAGAAGATGAAAGAAGCCAATATGGAAGCTTTTGATAAAATGGCTAAAGAGCCAGGCTCAGAAGTGGACGAGGGGCTTCTTGCTGGTGCTGAGGAAGTGATGGCTGCGTTTAATTCTAAAGACGCTTCCACGCTTGCTCTTGCGCTTAAGGATTTCTTTCAGCTCTGTGATGCTATGCCTCATGAAGAGTATGAAGAGGAAGAAGAGAAACCAGGAATCTTGGGGTAAAGAATGCTTACTGTCACACTTGGCCAGCTTAAAACTCAAGCACGGCAACGTGCTGACATGGAAAATTCAACCTTTATTTCTGATACAGAACTTACCTCACTGATAAATCTATCGGCTGCTGAGCTGTATGATTTATTAGTGGGGGTTTATGAAGACTATAAGCTTACCAGTCAAACTTTGACGGTAACGCCTAACGTGGATACCTATACGCTTCCCACAAATTTCTATAAGCTAAGGGGAGTGGATCTAGTTCTAGATTCTTTAGGTAATGCGGTGACTCTCAAGCCCTTTAACTTTGCTGAGAGAAACGCCTATATGTTCACACCTACATGGAACGTAGTGGGGCTCTCTTACCTTCGCTATCATATGCTAGGCGACTCTATCAAATTGGTTCCCATGCCTAATACGTCTCAAAACATTAAACTCTGGTACGTTCCTGCAATTACTAGATTAGTTATTGATGCCGATGTTCTAGATGGCGTGAATGGTTTTGAGGAATACATCATTATCGACGCTGCTATTAAGATGAGAATCAAAGAAGAGAGCGACGTTGTAGAGTTGATGGCCCAAAAAGATGCTATGAAGCATAGAATTGAGGCCATGGCCGCCGCTCGAGATGCCGGCTCTCCTGAAAGAGTTTCTGACGTTACTAAAACAATTCCTTTCGAGTTCTGGGCTTACGGGGATTCCTCTACATGAGGCCCATGCAGACAGTCCAAATTGCCGATGAGCTTCTTAACAGGTTTCAGGGCAACGTTAAAACTTCTGTTGATCAATTAGCGGCTCTTGCAATCTCTGACGGAGTGCTTTTGGAAAACATCTCTCTCGTCACTGGTGGAGATAATGAGATTGAGCATAAACTAAAAAGAAAGCCTCGCCTTTGGATATTGGCCAGGCAGTTTTCTAATGCTACCGTTTGGGAAGAATCTTCTTCTAATGATAGTTTGTTTCTAAATCTTCATTGCTCTGCAGATTGCAGGGTAAGTTTATGGGTGGCTTAGGATGGCTCTACAATTTCAGGTAGTCCCAATTAATTTTGGCCAGGGTGTAGATACTAAGACCAATGAAAAGCTAGTCGTTCCTGGGAAACTTACAGAATTAAAGAACGCTGTTTTTACTGAAGGTGGAACTATTTCTAAAAGGAATGGCTACACTCAATTAGGCACTGCTACCCTAGGCGGCGGCGCTCCTATCGGGCCATCTAACGCACTTCCTGTTTTTGCTCCCGATGCTGGCGTGAATGAACTAATCCAAATCGGCGATAATAGCCTTTATTCCTACGCTAACCAGGCCCAAGAGTGGGTAGAGAAAGACCCCTGCTACTCTGTGAAGCTAGATTATAAAACCGTTTATAGAGATGCAGACAGAAACTTAAATTCTGATAAGGCGGTAAACGGAAACTATGAGGCTTATACTTGGTCAGATTTGGATGCTGGTCGTTCTGGCCTTAGCATTGTTGATACTGTTACAGGCAACCAAATTCTACTTAGGAATGGCTTTGTTCCTCTTGCTGCAACGAATAATGTAAGCAGGGTAGTGGCTATTGGAACCTATTTTTATTTCTTCTATATAAAAGCAACAAACGAAATTGCTTGGAAGAGAGTAGATATAACTTCTCCTAGTGTTTTATCTGCTGAGACTGTAGTGGCTTCCACCGCTGCTGCTTCTACTAAGTTTGATGTGGTTGTGGCTGATGGTTTCATTTGGCTGGTTTACGAAAACACTACTCCTACAATTTCTATAGCAAAGATTTCTTCTGCTGGTGCGGTGAGTGCTACGGCAACAATAGCCGAAGCGATGGCCGCCACAACTTACCCAACAATCTCCGTTAGCACTAATGTGTTTGTTTATTGGGTGACTGCTGCTGGTGGATTAAGATACGCGGTGTTTGATGCTGCTTTGGCATCCGTATTAGCTGCAACTACCATAGACGCTACCGTCCCATCTCTAAGCTATATTTATGATAACCAAACCGCAGTAGCCACTAGCGCCACAGCCCAAACAATATTTTACGGCGTGCGTCCTGATATTGGTCAGCCATACAATACTTATTTAAACGTGGCAGAAGTTGATACTGCGGGGGTTGTTACGGCACCCTCAGTTCTAATCAGAAGCCTTCAGTGTGGAAGTAAGGCTTTTGTTTATAACGGTGATGTTTATTTGTGGGCTCTTCATGAGTCAACTTTGCAATCTACTTTCTTTCTAGTTAGAAAAGATGGTGCGGTATTAGCCAAAGCCCTACCAGGAACAGCTAGAATAGGTGTGATTCTATCTAGCGTGATTGTGTCTGGTTCAAGCGCTTCCTTTGCTCCTAGCGTAATCACTCAGCTAGAGGCTAATTTCTACGAATCTAAATCTGGTATTATAAATATCTTTTGTGACTTTGCTTCCGCTAAAGCGTTTAACTACGCTCAATTAGGTAAGAACCTTCATATCACTGGCGGATATCTTTCTATCTATGATGGAAGATCGGTTGTAGAGAGCGGATTTCATTTA
>Ga0075163_10001496_pt1 | contig 31574 bp, 28 predicted proteins | sample JI1023141ADNA_FD_71478 | JGI IMG/M metagenome (GOLD analysis project Ga0075163, IMG submission 71478) | Wastewater effluent complex algal communities from Wisconsin, to seasonally profile nutrient transformation and Carbon sequestration -... | ecosystem: Engineered > WWTP > Effluent > Algae...
GGTAACGAGCGCGTCTCAGTAAACCAACCATTCAGATCAGCCATGCGACAACGCTCGCAACAGAACGGCAACGCCCGATTATCGGGCTGTGCGTCGAAGCGTTTCGTGCAAGCTGGACAAACCAAGGTCATACGTTGTGTCATTCCCACATCTTTCAGGTTCGATTTCATCGATCCAAATTCGACGGTTTAGGTTCGCTGGCAACTAGAGGCGACAAACTACTGATCCCCAGTTTTGTATACCATTTGGAACCTACACAACAGAGGCCCCAGATGCCGGCGATGACCGCTCCCCACAAAACATCGCTTGGGTAATGGGCTCCCACATAAACCCGCTGATAACAAGCGGCCAATGCCAACGCCAGAAACAACCACCGAGCCCTGGGGAACACATAAGAAAGGCCAATTGCAAACCCGACGGCCGTGGCGGAATGGCCTGACGGAAAAGAACGCACGCTGGCATCCCAAAAAGATCCGCTGGCCATTTCTTGGAAAGCGGTCGAGTTCTCCGCGACCGATAATGCCTCACGAGCGTAAGGACGCACACGCGTAAAGAGACTCTTCAGCAAATTCGCTGTCACGCCCGCTCCGGCAGCCAAAATCAGTATCTGCAACACCTTTCCTTTCGGTATGCCGCACAACATCAACGCCAACAAAATGACGATTACGCCGGACCCGTGCGCAAAGGCTTCACTGAGCAAAATCGCTTTCTCCAAATCGCCCGACAGCTCTCGTCCGCGAATTGCCTCAGAGAGCGTTGGATCGTATCGAAACGCGATCCCCCCCAAGCCTGCACCCAAAAGGACAAACAACAGCGATTCGACCAAGGCAAACCGACGCGACCGAGTGGGAGAATACTCAAAAGAACTCAACTTGCTTGCCTATGAAAATAGGCCTCCATGCACAATCATCGCTGGGCACTACAAAACCAGAAACGTCCCTTATTCTAGGCAAATCCCTCCAATTCTGCCTACTCCACTACAAGAACACTCTGTTTTCAATTACCCCATGAAGCTTTGCAACCTCTTTTGATCCGCTTTGGCCTCAGGGCTAGAATTTCGTTGGAATTTGCACGACAATCGCCTCTAAACGACAATGGTCGTCAAGTGAATCCACTGAAACAACACTTGTTCCTTTCCCAACCCTGGAGTTATATATCGCATGGGATCCGTGATTGAATCCGTCAAAGTGATCAACAGCACTGTTCGAACATTGCTGGTCCTGATCATGCTCGGAATCATCGGTGGAGGAAGTTATTGGGGATACATGAAGATCTCCGAAGAACAACGCAAAACAGAAATGGTGGAACGGGAGTTGGTTGGCCTGCAAGATAAACTGGGCCAAACCTCGAAAGCGTTGCAGAATGCCAACGCCGAAAATGAAGTCTTGAAACTGGATGTAGAAGCTAAACGCAAGGAAATTGAAAAACTCCTTACACGGCTGCAACTCTTAAAAGTTGACACCCGCTTGGCGCGTTTGGATGTATTATCTGTCGTACCCGGCGCAGAAGGTCAACCACCAACCTCCAAAGTTCGCTTTACCGAATTATCGCCCACCGGCGAAGCGCTCTCCGCGGGTAAAGAATTCGAATTCAACAGCGACTTGATTTATGTAGACAATTGGATTGTTCAGTTCGACGACAAATTTGTTGAAGCTGCCGATATCGACAAAGGTACCTCGCTCTGTTTGTTTCGCCGAATCTTTAGCGATCAACAAAAGCCCAATGATGGATTTTCGCTCGATGAAATCGGCATGAGACCTCAAGCCTACTCGCGCGGTGGTCAACTATCGGAATTCGAAAAAGAGATCTGGTCTAAGTTCTGGGACTTCGCCAACGATAAGACTAAAGCGGAAGCGATGGGGATTCGCGCCGCCAACGGTGAAGCGGTCTCCATCAAGATTCGCCCTAATATGTCCTATCAGTTGCAGCTTCGCGCTTCAGGTGGGCTCTCCATCGAACCGATTACACCTAACCCCTAAGTCGTGAGCGGCAATTCGCTATGATGGAATTGTTCATAAAGCTGGCTGATACTTTCAACGTCAAATACGACTCGGCGCGATAAGTAAAATCGCATTCGCGCTCTGCGTATGACGCCTTTCTCCATGAAGTGCGAAAAGTATCGCAACTGCAACACATCTTCGGATATGGCAGGATTCTCATCGCGCATAGTTTGAGCAGCGTCCAAAGGATGAACCATTCCAGCCACACTCAGGGCGGTGTAACGATCATCTCGACTACTCGCCAGCCAAATCGCGTCGCCACCCGGTGACGAACTTAAACTTTGCGTCGTCCAAAAACCGTTCGGAACAATGCTCGCCAATTCCATCGACGGCGACGAATCGAGCAAGTCGGTTTGCACACTCAACCACACTTCCAACCCCAGCAAATTTTCCGTGCTGTCGGGCAGGATGCGAAAATAGGTTTGGAAACTAAATTGGTCTTTTGCCGTCTGAGCAAACTCGCAAATCAAGTCGTTTTGCCGAACATAGGCATCACTTGCCTGACGTGGACTACCGTCTGTAGGCTCGATGAGACTCAGCACAATCCGTCGATCTGGAGCCTCTTCATGTGTCACGAAAAGGCCAAGTTCGGGGTGCGCCGTGCAATAATGGGCTCGCCATTTGGTATGAATCAATGAAGCTTCACTTCCATTGAGATGCCACATCACCTAGAACTCCGACATTGTAAAAAGGGGCTGCCACGATTGATGACGAATGGGGGAATGCAGCAGCCAATAATCTAAGTATGATATGCGAGAGCGGGATAAGGTGTCGACCGGTCTTCGCGAGCAATCATTCAAGCAATTCCATTTCTTAGCAGGATTCGAACATTGTCTGGCAATCAAATTCGCCCAACCGCTGTAGAAGCGGCCCGTTTAGGTGGCCAAGTTTTGATGTCCTACCGGGATGCATTTAAGGCTACATTCAAGGCCCGAAAAGATTTGGTTACCGACGCCGATATCGCATCTCAACGCGCGATTGCCAACCTTTTGACCGCTCGCTTTCCCGATTCCATTTTTGTCGGCGAAGAAGAAGGCTTCAACACGGTTCGCCCCGAGCCGGGCCAACTTTGTTGGATTGTTGATCCGCTTGATGGAACAGCCAATTATGTTCACCGCCTTCAAAATTTTTCGGTTTCAATTGGAGCTGCCATCGATGGCAAACTCCTAGCGGCAGCAGTATTCGACCCAACCACCAACGAAATGTATGAAGCGGCTCTCGGTGAGGGTGCTTGGCTCAACGGCGAACGAATTCACCAAAGTGGTTGTATCGATATCGAATCCGCCATGATCGCTTGTAGCTTCGCCTCGAGCGTAACACGAGACGCCCCAGAGATTCGACAATTTGTGGAAGTCCTGGTCCGCAGCCAAACCGTACGTCGGCTTGGCTCAGCTGCACTCAACTTGTGTTATGTAGGGGCAGGCCGCTTGGATGCCTATTGGGCTCTGGCAGTCAAACCGTGGGACGTGGCTGCCGGCGTGCTTATTGCATTGGAAGCAGGGGCATGTATCACCAATGCCAACGGTCAACCTTTCGATCTCTGGAATCCTAACTTGGCAATCGCTTCCACCCCAGATCTCCATCGACAACTCATGGAGTGTTTGACGCTGGCAGCACAAGGCTAAGGTTTAGGCTTAGGTTTAGGAAGAAACACTTAGTCCCGACTTGCGAGCAACTCGAAGTTCAACTTCCGAGGGCCAGTCATCTTTCGCTCCTTGTGGAATGAGCTCGCGATATGTGCAACTCCAATTCCACCAATCCCATTCGGGGAAGTAAACATCCCCTTTCGCATGAGCCAGGACTCGAGTCACCAGCACCTCATCACAATGCGGCAACAATAGCGAGTAAATCTCAGCACCGCCGACAACATAGAGATGGGACTCATTGGAAGCGAGTTCTAATACACGATTCCAATCGGAAGCGATTTGGACGCCATCCATTTTCAAACCAGTTTGTCGTGACATCACAATCGTTTTTCGACCTGGCAACGGTTTGCCAATCGATTCAAACGTCTTGCGGCCCATGACAAGCGTATGCCCCATCGTCGTTCGCTTGAATCGCTGCAAATCGGACGAAAGTTTCCATGGCAATCCATTCCCATCGCCGATCAGACCATTGCGATCCATCGCTACAATCGCCGTTACGCGTGGTGCCATCGGGTTGCATTTCTCCAAACTTGCAAACGAAAAACTAGACCGATACGGCAACCGGTTCGCCGATGTGCCATTGGCTCAAATTATCAGGACTGCGATGCACCTCACGATACAGAGTATCTCGCTCAACAGGCACACGCCCCGTCTCTGCGATCAAGCGTTTGATTTGCTCCACAGTTAACATCTGTGGGGTGGTGGCCCCAGCATCGTGATAGATCAATTCATGTCTTACGGTACCGTCGATATCATCAGCCCCGTAGCTCAACGCAACTTGCGCCGTCTCGATGCCGAGCATAATCCAATATGCTTTGATGTGGGGCACATTGTCCAAGAACAAACGAGCCACTGCCATCGTCCGCAAATCCATCAACGCCGTCGGCTTGGGAATATGCGATAACTTGGTATTGTCGGGATGGAATGCTAATGGAATGAAGGTCTGAAATCCACCTGTTTCATCCTGCAGTTCACGCAGTCGAGACAGATGGTCGATGCGATGATAGGCGTTTTCGATCGAGCCATACAACATCGTGCAGTTGCTCTTGATTCCGAGCTGATGTGCAGTTCGATGAACTTCAACCCATTTATGGGAGTTGGCTTTGTGTTCGCACAATTGTGACCGCACTTCGGAATGAAAGATTTCTGCCCCACCACCCGGCAAACTCCCCAAACCTGCATCCCGCAAGTCGGAAAGAATATCGCGAAGTGATTTCTTAGTTAGGAATTCAAACCAGTTGATTTCAACCGCAGTCCAACCCTTCAAATGCAATTGAGGATAAGCCTGATGTAAAGTGCTAAGAATTCCTCGATACCAGTCATAACCCAACTGATGATGCAATCCACCAACGATATGCATTTCGGTGCAGCCATTTTCAATCGCTTCTTTGCCGCGCTGCAAAATCTGCTCTTCCGACATGACATACCCTTTCGGGTCGCGGAGGTCCGAGCGGAAGGCGCAAAAGCGGCAGCGATACACGCAAACGTTGGTCGGATTAAGGTGCGTATTGATGTTGTAGTACGCCACGCTCCCATGCATCCGCTCGCGCATCCAATTCGCTAACGCCCCAACATCTTGAAGGGGAACGCTGGGGTCATACAGGAACAACCCATCGTCAAAAGTTAGGCGTTCGCCCGCTTCTACTTTTTTGCGAATGTCGCGAAGACGGTCTTGGACCTTAAGATCGCTCATATCAACTCTCGTAGTAATGCAACTTGCTCGGTCGCCAATATCGATGCTGTATAACCGCATCAATTCCGGCCTGTTAACGGCGATGGGGCGTTCCACAGATGGCCACCCAATCAACTCCTAGCCCGTGACGCCAACTGGATCGAAATATTCTGGTTCTTGTCCAGCGGCCCATTTGATATTGCAACCAATGCTCGGCTTTTGTTTCTCGGCCACAGGTTTACCACTGAGAACCGCATCTAAGGCCGCTCTCAAGTCTGCGCCCGTCAATGGCAAGCCATTTTTGGGGCGGCTATCATCCAGTTGCCCTCTGTACACCAAACGATGAGCGGCATCAAACAAAAAGAAGTCCGGGGTACAAGCGGCTCTATAGGCTTGAGCCACTTCTTGTTTTCCATCAAACAGGTAGGGAAAGGTATAGCCTTGAGCTTGAGCTTCGGCTGTCATCTTTTCAGGCCCGTCATCAGGATGCGACGAGACGTCGTTAGAGCTGATGCCAACAATACCAACTCCTTTGGCTTGGTACTCGACTGCAATTCGAGCGATCTCGCTAGCCACATGTTTCACGTAAGGGCAATGGTTGCACAAAAAGATCACCAACATCGGTTTTCCAGCGAAATCGGCGTTGCTCACGACTTTGCCATTAGCCGCTTTTTGCGTATCGGAGAGCGCGAAGGAAGGTGCCTTCGTTCCCAAGGCCAACATTGTGCTTGCGGTTCTTACCATAGCTCATCCCTCAAATAATCCAAAGTCTCATGCGTAATCTCAGTCTCGATCGTCATTGATCGAGAAGGATCAGGAACTAGCCGCCCCACGAGTCGAGGAAATAGTACCGTCGACCACCGCTGAGATTTTAGAGCTCAGGGAGCGTTTTGCCCACCGGCAAGACGGGGAAAAAGACGGTAAGCATTTTCCGTGGTGATTTCCCCCATCTTTTCTGGAGTAACAAGTCGCGTTTGGGCCAACACGTCCAGGGTCTGGCAGACCCGAGCCGGTTCATTGGGTCGCACGGAGCGTTGCGGCTCGGGCGAAAGATAGGGGGAATCGGTTTCCACCAACAAACGGTCGACTGGAACTTTGCTGGCGACCTCGCGCAATGCGGCTTGCTTTTTGTAAGTCAACTGCCCTGCAAAACTGATATACATTCCCAAATCAAGACAGGCACGGCACACTTCCCATGTCGAGACGAAAGAGTGCATCACTCCCAGAACATTGTAACGCGGCAAAATCGTCGACAGAAACTCGACCATTTCTGCATCACAGTCGCGAGAATGCACTACGATGGGCAAAGAGGTCTTGTGGGCCAAAGCGATATGGCGTTCGAAATAATCGGTCTGCGTTTCCCAGGGACAATCTTGCCAATAGCGATCCAAGCCTGTTTCGCCAATAGCAGCCACAACAGACAACTCTGCTAACTTCTCGATCTTTGCCCAATCATCCGGTTCGGCTAGATGCCCATAGTTTGGATGAATACCGACAGCAGCTCGCATATGAGGAAAGCGTTTTACTAACTCAACGCATTCCTCGCTTGAAGCGCGAGTTGTCCCAATGTTTAAGATCGCTTCAACACCCACTCCCTGTGCTCGCGCCACAACTTGGTCGACCGTTTCCGAAAACTGCTCGTCGCACAGATGAGCGTGCGTATCAACCAATCGCATCAATGAAACCTAGCGCGAAAAGAAAAAGCGAGTGAGGTGATAAAAGACGGGGGCGGCAAAGCACAAGGTATCGATTCGATCCAACACACCAGCGTGCCCCAAGACCAAACTTCCATAGTCGGTTACACCGCGGTCGCGCTTGATGGCGCTCATCGTCATTGCGCCCAAGAACCCCATCACCGCTACAACCATAGAGAGAATTGCGGCCTCCCAAATTTCGAATGGGGTGACCCAATACAGACAAAGGCCAGCCAAGCCAGTTGCCAAAACACCGCCAAACAAGCCTTCCCAAGTTCGACTCGTCGAGACATCTTTGGCAATGACCGTCTTGCCGATCAATTGGCCGCTGACCCAAAAGAAAACTTCCGAAAGCTGACAGATCAGCACAAAGAAGAACAACAATCCCGCATTGCTTCCCAGCCAGCGGTCACCACGACTGCTGTAAAGTTTCAAATCCAACAAAGCAGGGGCGTGACTTAACGCATAGACACAGATAAGTAGACCAAGTTGAATCTGAGCCGAGCGTTCCAAGAACTTTTTGGGGTCACCCGCAATGGCAATACGCGCAGGGACAAACAAAGAGGCATACACGGGAATCATGATGCTATAGATTGCATAGAAATCGATGGGGCGTCCATCATGTCGATAGACGGTTGTCCCTCCCAATCCAATCAAGACATATTGCAGGGGAGTGAAAATCACCAACGCCCAAAACAAAGCTCGATGATCACCTCGCCGTGTCGGCGTCATGGTAATGAATTCCCGCAACGCCCAAAAAGAAACCAAACCAAAAAGGACTACGGTTCCGACACGATGCAAAAGTAAACCAAAGACGAGAATGGCGCACATCAACCACCAAGCCCGGACCCGCAAGTCAAAGCGGCGAATCATGGCGGGATTGATATTCGCGGGGGGCTTTTGCTGAAGCCACTGGCTCACGGCGGTTGCAATGGCCAAGGTCGCCAACACCACCCCCAGCAAAATATTGGTGGGCAAGTTCAGCCAAACGGCTTGAACCACTTCCGAGACCTCATCAGAGATCTGGGGAAGTGGGCTGGGAAACCCGGTCCCTTCCGGCTTTTCCGTAGGGGGTTGACTAGCAACTTGCCCTAACAACCGAAAGAAATGATCCATGAAATGGCTATCCGTTTGGGTAGAAGATCCTAAAGCGCTGCTTGGTAAAATTGGGCCGCGCGGCCGAAGAAGCACTGTGCAGCTAAGATTGAAACAGATCGGATCGATTTGATCAACTATCCTTCAGTTTACGAACCGTTTCGCGCGCTCTTTTCAGAAAGTCGGCTTTGGACTCCCCTTTTTCCAAATAGATGGGGCTACCCATGGTAATACAACTGAGCAAAGGAACCGGCAGGACCTCGCCGCGCGGTAGCACGCGGTTTAGGTTATCCATGTAGACAGGTATCAATTCGAGATCAGGGCGTTTCTTCGCCAAATAATAAAGACCGCTCTTGAATTCACCCATATCGCCATCGCTGTTCCTGCCCCCTTCCGGGAACACAATCAAGGAATAGATATCGCCGATTTCGCGCAACATCATATCCACTGGACTTTGATGCACTTTGATGTCATGTCGGTCGATCAGCATGGCATTGAAGGAACTGGCCAAATAACGCCGCCAAGCCGTCTTGCCCCAATAGTCTTTAGCTGCCACCGGCCGGGTCAAAACGCGAAGTTCACGCGGTAACGCGGACCACAAAACGACCGCATCCAAGTGACTGGTATGGTTCGCAAAATAAACCCGCTGGCATGTATCCGGCGCGCAATTCATCCAACGCACGGTAAACCCGCTGAGCAACTTCGCCAAAACGGCGATGGTGGCCCCAACAATTCGACGGTCGGACGAAAGAACGGCCGGCTTGGGGCGATCTGAAGAATTGTTTACTGGAAACACTGCCGCCATGAAAATCGTTCTCGACTCAAAAAAATCGCGTCACATTCGAAATACTAAGGGAACAGACCCCGTCCGCCTAGTCTCATCACGCAAATCCCCTCCGCTGAGAATCGCTTTTCTCTCAAAATTCCCCCGAAGTGCCCGCAAACTCGCCTTATTCGGAGAATTCGCGTCGTACAGCCCCAAATGACACACGGGTATTGAGCGGAAAATATCCCCGAGGGAAATGTGTGAAACCGGCATTTTTCCCATCGTAGCAAGTCGTCCCCGCATCCTTTAGAATCGAACCGCAGACCTCTTCTTTTCTCCCATCCCCGCCCCATTCCCAACCATCAACTAATGACACCCCCATTTACCGTCCTAATTCGTTGTCTTCCAGTGTTGCTTGCCAGCGTCGGCCTTTTTTCAATGAGCACACTGAACTCGCAACATCTATCAGCGGACGAACCCGCTCGACCGAACTTCATCGTTATCCTCAGCGACGATATGGGCTTCAGCGATTTGGGCTGCTACGGTGGCGAAATCCAAACACCCCATCTCGATTCCCTCGCGAGCGGCGGACTGCGTTACACCAACTTCTACAACACAGCTCGATGTTGTCCGACACGGGCAAGCCTTCTAACGGGTCTCTATCCACATCAAGCGGGCATCGGGCACATGATGGATGATAAGAAGTTGCCTGGTTATCAAGGCGACCTCAACACCCAATGTCGAACCATGGCCGAAGTTTTGAAACCGAGCGGATATCGCAACTACGCATTGGGCAAATGGCACGTCACACGTCACGCGGGCGCAGCAGGTCCGAAGCACAATTGGCCATTGCAACGCGGCTTCGATCGCTATTATGGCACCATTCACGGCGCAGGTAGCTTCTGGGATCCATCCTCGTTAGTTCGTGACAACACTATGATCTCTCCCTACGCCGACCCAGAGTATGCTCCACATACCTATTACTACACCGATGCGATCACCGATCATGCCCTTCGGTTTCTCAACGAACATCAGTCTCAATCTCCCGATCAGCCCTTTTTTATGTATGTCGCTTTCACTGCAGCGCATTGGCCCATGCATGCCTTGCCAGAAGACATTGCCAAATACGAGAGCAAGTACGATGTGGGGTATCAAGCGATTCGCGAAGCTCGCTATCGCAAAGCCATTGCGGAAGGACTTATCTCGGCAAACGAGCCATTACCTCCAGCCGTTGGAAATTGGGACAACGTCAAGAACAAGGAATGGGAAGCCGCTTGTATGGAAGTCTATGCCGCGATGATCGACCGCATGGATCAAGGTATCGGGCGATTGATTCAACAGCTAAAATCGAATCAACAATTTGACAACACCGTCATCTTGTTCATGCAGGACAACGGCGGGTGCGCGGAAGCAATGGGCCGAACTGGCAATAAACAACATCCCAACATCCCCCGCCCCACTGCTCCTACTTTTCCCACAATGAAGCCTACAGATTTTGCCGCCGCCGGGAGCGTTCCCGCGCAGACGCGCGACGGCTATCCCGTTCGAATGGGACCTCAAGCGATGCCGGGGCCTGCCGATACTTATGTCGGTTATGGCGAAGCCTGGGCCAATGTTTCAAATACTCCATTGCGCGAGTACAAACATTGGGTTCATGATGGGGGCATCAGCACTCCCCTTATCGTTCATTGGCCCAAGGGGATCCAAGCGAAAGGTGAGTTACGCAATCGGCCTGGCCATTTGGTGGATATTGCAGCCACAATTTACGACTTGGCCAAAGCCCCCTACCCTACTGACGCTATTCCCCTAGAAGGCTTCAGTCTACGTTCCTCATTCGCAACCAACAACCTCGATAGAGCACCAATCTATTGGGAGCACGAAGGCAACCGAGCTGTTCGCTCAGGAAATTGGAAGCTCGTCGCCAAACACAATGATGCGTGGGAGCTCTACGACATTTCCGTCGACCGTTGCGAAAGAAACAATCTTGCCGCCGAACATCCCGAAAAGCTCGCAGAATTGATCGACCTGTATCATGCTTACGAACGCCGCGCACTTGTAGCCCCTTGGCCCTTGAAATGATCGCCAGGGATCTGCGTTAGGCTTTAGTGAATATGCTGTTAGCCGCGGTACCCGAGCTATCGGAGAAACCGTCGACTTCAATTTCCATTGAACGCAAGACACTCAGGAACATATTGGACATCCGCGTGTCCTCTTTTCGCCAATAGGTCCCATGCTTCAATCCCATATTGGCTCCACCGGCGATCAGAGTTGGTAAGTTTTTCGGCCAATGTGTTGTACTAGCTCCACTCCCAAACAGAACAATCGAGTTGTCCAATAACGTCCCATCATGATCGCGATACTCGGTGAGTCGCTTCAAAAAATGAGCTGTTTGCTCCATCAAAAAGCGATCATATTTGGCGAATTGCAATTGCCCATCTTTGTCGCCGGCATGAGACAAGTTGTGATGTGTTCTCTCTAAACCAAGCTTAAGTGGGAAGGTATCACTAATCCCCATTCCATCTTCGCGATTGAGCATGAATGCCACAGAGCGCGTGATATCGGCATCGAAAGCCAGTGCAATCAAGTCGAACATGTTGCGATAATACTCGGCAGGCTCACCTTCATTGGTCGCATCCAAATTGAGATGCGAATAATCCTGTTTCTTCAAAGGGACATCGATCCATTTCTCCGCCGCAATCAGTCGCGATTCAATTTCACTCAATGAAGCCAGATATTGATCCATCCGCTCGCGATCACTTTGCCCCAACGTTTTGTTGAAGTCATTCGCGCTTTCCAGAACCGCATCTACCAACTTCATACGCGACCGAATGCGATCCCGTTCAGCTTTCAATCCTGAAACGTCAACGCGGAACAGACGATCGAAGACGCGGCGAGGATTGTTTTCTGCCGGAATAGGTCGGCCTTGCAAATCGTAAGAAATAGTCCCCGTGCGCGACAGAAAACCTACCCCTGCGTCGATCGATAGAACCAAAGATGGTTGCCGACAATGCTGTTTCGTATGTAGAGCGACAACTTGATCCAGGGCAACGGAGTTATAACTTCCAGGTTTGGGGTTATGTAACGGAGCCCCCGTTAACCACATATCTGAACACAAATGCGGATCGGCCTTGGTCCCGTTCTCGTGAAACAATCCACCCAGAAAACTGATTTGATCTCGATACGGAGCGAGAGGTTCGGTTGACTTCCCCAAAACAAACCGTCCATCTTTCTCCGCCGTTGGAAAGAAACTCCATTCATCTATTCCATGCTCTGGCTTCGGCAAGGCCATGCCGTTTGCAGTGTACAAAGCGCAAAATCGTTTGGGGCGTTGAGCGACGACATCCGACCCCATCGCTTCCAATACTGGCAACGCCAGAGCGGTGCCCGCTAGCCCCTTCAATACGGCTCGTCGATCCAGTGCTCTCATCGTATTTGACTCCTCGTTTTCGAACCGATGGTGGCGATTCCCAGTGCCCACCGACAATCACGCGCGACGCACACATACCGGCACTTATCACTCATTACTTCAGCAAAAATGCATCACTGTTAATGACGCACTTCACCACATCTTGCAAACGATAACCGTGCTCTTTCAATCCACTCAAACGCTGCTTTAAATCGAGCTCATCTTTATAGGATAATGACCTACCGTTGGCATAGATAGAGAGATGCTTCGCAACGCTAAAAGCCAGCTGCTCTTGTTTCTCGCTCAGCAAGTATTGACGAAAGGCCAGGAAACCCTCGATTTGCTTACCACCTGCAAGAACCGTTGTTGAATCGACTTTCTCTGAGCGGTAAAGACCACCAGCATCAAACTCCTCAAACGGCAATCCCCAAGGATCAATTCCTTGATGGCATTTCGAACAACCGACCACATCCCGATGTTTTTCTAAACGCTGACGGAGTGTCAATTGCGTAAGATCTTCGAGTGCAGGAACGTTCGGTGGAGGATCACCTGGTGGTTCAGCAATAATTTTTCGAGCCAACCAAGCACCCCGCTTCACTGGATTGGGTTCGCGACCGTCCGATAAGCCAGCATGTACCGCAGCAAAACTCAATAAGCCCCCTAATTCATCGCGTTGATGAACCACAGGCGTGAACTGAAGCCCTGTCTCCACTTTGTCAGCGAGACCGTAGTATGCCGCCAACACGTCGTTGACGATTACTTCTTTCGACGAAAACAGCTCATTCAATTTGGCATTGCCACGAACCTTGGCTAACCAAAACTCAATAGGTTCTTTCCGCAGTTCGCTCTTTACGGTTCGGGTTAGCTTGGGAAACTTCTTTGCGTCCGTGTTCACAACATCAAACTTATCCAAACTTAACCATTGGGCGACAAAGCTCTCTGCTCCCATTCGATAACGTGGGTCGGCCAACATCTTCTCTACAACCGTTTCCAGTTGAGAACGCAGCTTTCCTTCTTTTGCTAGATCCGTAAGCCAGCGATTTGGGGGACCATCCCAAAGAAAATACGAGAGCTTGGAGGCCAATTCCCAATCATCCAAAGGTTCGGCAGCGGGGGAATGACTGTTTTCAACCAGAAACAGAAACTGTGGAGACGTTAACACGACCAACAGCCCCGCCCGAACTCTCTCCCATGAAGTCGTATCCACCGAAGAATCATCCCACACTTTCATCAATCGCAACAACTCAGCTTCAGTCACTGGGCGTCGATACGCTTTGGTTGCGAAATTTCGCAGGATCTTCTCAGCGTGTTCTCGCTCCGAGGAAGAATCAGAGTCTTTCTGCAGCAAGTCGACATAGTTCTTTGGCGGCCATTGCTCGAAGTATGGGCCTTCGAATTCAATTTTTCGAATCAGTAAACGCGGCATATCGCGTCCATCGGTGTATTCACAACGCACACCAATCTCGCGAATCCCAGCTAAGTAATTCACGTTGTCCAATTCGACTTCGGGACGAGGAAAGTTATTGATCGCCCCTTCAAAAACAAATTCTTGCAATTCAGTGCCCGCAACCATTTGCGGTAAGCCGACTGGATTCAGTGTGCTGCCGCAATCTCGTCTTAGCCCGACATAAACGCCGATCGCCGGATTCCGTTTTTCAAATCGCTCAAAGCGATCGATCTGAGCATCACCTTTCTGAAGTTTGGCCAACACCAACCGGCACTTCCCACCCGATACTTTATTCGCGATCCCGACATCAATTGCTCCCTTTTCCAAACGCACCAACATAAACGGCAGTTGAGCGTGACTCTTTCCGAATTTCCGATCACCTAATTGAACTTCAACATCGACAGCGGTGAACGTTTGCCCCTTCACTCCAGCAGCCTCAGCAGCCAACATCTGTGGGGTGGCCAAGTCGACTTGATACACACCATCTTCCTGGATTTCGATCGATTGAATCGGTGCTTCTTCGTTCAATAACACCTCCATACGACCGCTCGCATCGGCCGAGATGGTTTTATCATCACTATCGAGCAGTAAACCATCGTCATATTTTGCTCCCCACACCCGCACTCGAAAGTTCCCGCGATCGGGTAATTCGCGAAGTGCAATCTTGAAGTTGGCGTAAGGACCATACGTGCTTGATTCACCAAAAATCTCTGAGCTTGGTATCGCTGGCCGCAATAACAATCCTCCTGATACACTTTCCCAAGCCTTGCCCTTGGGATACCCTTCGCTCCCACGCATACACGCAAATACAGCGTGATAGATACTGTCAAAGTCCCGCCATTCGCGCACGGTATCATTGCCTTGATACCCCTCGATGAAGCGAAACTTTTTCTGCATCACAAACGGTCTAAATTCAAAGGACTTTTCAGGAGCCAATTCGGTCACCCTAAAGTCACCATTTGGTAGTAACTGATTGAATGCACCTAGGACCAACTCACCCCAGTACGGTTCCGCGTTAATTCCTTTCCCAAATTCCATTTGAAAGGTTTGAATCGTAGGAATTTCTTTTTCGTCAACGTACACCAAATCCAGCGCGCGTTCGGCAATTTGCCAATACGCTTCCAATTGAAGTGGGCTTAACTGTAAAGTTTGACTGTTATTCGAAAAGCCATCTTTGGATATACCATCGGGAGGCAGAATGGACGATACCTCTTCGTCGATCTCCAATAACTCATGCAACGTGTGAGCATATTGACTTACCGTCAGCCGACGCATGTTTCCATTTCGCGGGACTTCGCGGCTTCGAGCCCAATTCAACGCCCGCTTTAGATCTGCCAAAAACTTCTCACGCAACTCGCCCGCTGGCTGCTCCGCCTCACGCGGCGGCATTTCTTCATGCTGCACCAAGTTTTCGATCGCCTCCCAGAGCTTCAAACTGGAATCGTCGTAGCTCTCATTGAGGTGATCGAGACGTATTCCAGCTTCGCGATTGTCTGCATTGTGACACTCCGTGCAATACTGAGCTAGGAATGGACCAATGCCCTCTTTGAATTGCCGTGCGATCGTCTCATCCGCAATCGCATTTTTTGTGAACAAAATCGACAGGGACGTGAGAACCACAAACAACCACGTACATTTGTACGTCAGAAAGTGATGATCTCGATTGAGATTCAATCGCTGCGAATAGGATCGTTGACGCACGACCCGTTTCAATGAAACATCCATGGGAAATTCGAAGGCTTGGGGCAGGTAGTGGGGTAGGTGGGATGGCGAGCCATCTGTTACACTACAGTCTAACCATTTGAACCTGTTGGTGCACCTATTTTGGCTCAATTCCAGCAGTTTCCGCCACTTTCGCCATTCAGCTTTTACCCGAGTGTCTTATTCGGAAAGGGAATAGCTTGCCTCCAGAGCGGCCACTACTTGAGACTCCCGATCCACGTTATCAGATCTTGGTTACCGATGACGGATCTCGTTCCTTGCAAGATTTGATTCTGAATGAGTCCTACCATAGTGGATCGGGCGCAGCTGCTGAATCGTACGTTGTTTACCTCCGGAATAGCTCAGTCATCGACTTGCTTACTGCGGGCCAAGATACTCGCGTCTTCGAATATGGCTTTGGGACTGGCATGAATTTCCTCATGACGGCTGCCCTGGCCCAGGCGCGAAACGCTCCACTCTATTTTGAAACGTGGGAATATCGCTTATTACCCGTTGAAGTATTTCAAGCGTTGCACTTGCCAGAAGCCATTCGTGCAGCCCAAAAGTTAGGCTGGCTCACAGAATGTAGCGAACATGCCGAAACCATCTGGAATAACTTCTTGAATTTCCGTACCTTGCTCGATTCAAATCAGCATGGCTCTAACACGCTGAATTTCGCTCCCAACATCACTTTGAATTTGATGTTAGGTGACGCTAAGTCAGTACAACCGCAAGGTTATACGAAGTTGTTCGATGCTGTTTATTTTGACGCCTTCAGTCCACAAACCAATCCTGACCTTTGGACCATCGACGTTTTATCGACCGCATACAGTCTGCTTCGGCCTGGTGGTAAACTGACTACCTACTGCGTCAACAGCTACGTCCGCAAACTGATGACTGAATGCGGATTCAAGGTATCGAAAGGGCCCGGTCCACCAAAAGGAAAGAGAGAGGTGATGATCGCTTCCAAAGAATCGGATACAATCTAACCGCCGCTCCCCTCCCTATATCTCCCACCTGCAGAACTCATTTATGCTGCTCACATCCATCGATTGGCAAAAGCCCGGGAAACAACAAGGCTTCTTACGTGTTCCCTATTCGCACAACTTGGGTGGCTGGGCCAATGTGATGTTGCCCGTTACCACGATTGCTCCTGAAAGTCCTGGTCATAGCCATGGCCCAACCGTGCTGATCTTGGGAGGCAATCATGGTGACGAATATCAAGGTCAAATTGCTGGGATGAAGTTGGCTCGAGCGTTAAGCCCTGAAATGGTAAACTCCCGCATCATTATCATTCCATCTCTTAACTTCCCCGCCGCCCGAGCAGCCACTCGACTCTCTCCCTTGGATGGCATGAATATGAATCGTGCTTTTCCCGGCGACCCCAATGGTACGGTAACAAGCCAAATCGCACATTATCTCACCACCGTGCTCTTTCCATTGGCTGATGTGGTGATCGATATTCATTCAGGTGGGCGAAGCATGGAGTTCTTGCCTTGCGCCCACATGCATGTTGTCCCAGACCGTGAGCAGCGCCAAAAAATGCTGAACGCAATGCTCGCGTGGAACACCGACTTTGCTTTTCTCTACACCGACATCGCGGGAACAGGCCTCTTGCCTGTCGAAGCTGAGAACCAAGGCAAACTGGTTATCACAACGGAGCTCGGTGGTGGCGAAGCCATACCTGCGCATGTGCATAAAATCGCGCAAGAAGGTCTACGCAACGTGCTCATTCATGTGGGCGCACTCAAAGGTACTGAAATCACCCGCGTCAGCTTGGGTAAACCGCCAGCCATTCTCGTTCAAGCTTTAACCGCCGACGACTATCTGCTCGCACCTGAATCAGGCATCTTTGAGGTAGCATTAGAACTCGGCGAAAAAGTCCAGGCGGGCGATCCGGTTGGCTGGATCCATTTCCTCGAACGCCCTGATCGAACGCCGGAACCAATCCATAGCAAAACCAACGGCTACTTGGTCACCATGCGAGCTCCTTGTTTAACACAACAAGGCGATTGTGTGGCCGTCATTGCGCAAGAAGTTGATCCGAAATCTCTTGCCTGATTTCAGTCAAATCCCGCCCCCTTGCGTGTTGTTTCATCTCATTCGAGTCCAATAGGAATTCCCCAGATGCAGAGTGCAGCGACCAAGCGTTCGCCCCATGTCGTCTGGTGGTTAGTCGCCTTTATGTGGGGTGCCTATTTTCTCAATTACTGCGATCGCCAAGCCATCTTTTCCATGAAGACCGTCTTGGCCAAAGAATTGAGCATGTCCGATGAACAGCTCGGCTTGATAGGTGCCATCTTCTTGTGGATCTACGGCATTGGCTGCCCGCTCGCAGGTCAACTTGCCGATCGAATTGCCAAGAAGAAATTGGTGGTGTGGAGCTTGGTGATTTGGAGCATCGTCACCATCGCCACCGGGTTTGCTGGTTCTGCGTTTATGCTTTTGTTTCTGCGTGGAGCGATGGGGGTATCCGAGTCACTCTTCATGCCCGCAGCCATCGCGTTGACCGCAAACTCAATGCCCCCCGAAAAACGCTCGTTCGCCATTTCTCTCTTAACCACCGCACAAATCGTGGGAGTCGCAACGGGTGCGTCATTCGGTGGCTGGATGGCCGAATTAGGCATGTGGCGATATGCTTTTTTCGCTTTGGGTGCCGTAGGGGTTCTCTACGCTATTCCCTATTTCATTTTCCTAAATCAGATCACAGAAGATACGCAACTCGAAACCAAATCCTCGAATCAGTGGTTTACTATTTTCTCCTTGGGTCGCGTTCCTACGTTCGTCGTATTGTGTATCACGTTTCCAATCTTCGTCTTTGGACTATGGATGCTTTACAGTTGGCTACCTAAATTCCTAGAAGACAAATTCGAGCTGGGTTCGGCGGCTGCATCGTTCAAAGCCTCTATATTCATGCAGACGGCCAATTTTGTCGGTCTCTTTAGTGGAGGCTATATCGCAGACCGCCTCTTCAAGTACACCAAAGCCTCGCGCATGTGGTTACTTGTATGCAGTTTCTTGTTGTCGGCCCCATGCATTTATGGCATTGGCAATAGCGAATCACTCTCATTGACTTGCTTCTTCATGGCAGGCTTCGGATTATTCGGCGGGCTACTCATGGGAAACATTTTCCCCGCTGCCTTTGAAGTGGTTACCTCAGACTCGCGCGCCTCAGCCGTCGGTATGCTCAATTTCTTTGGAGCAATCCTCTCTGGTTTCGCTCCCTTGGTCGTTGGCACTTGGCGTGAAAGTGTGGGTATGGAAAAAATGTTGGCCGCAACAGCGATTGCTTATCTCATCGCGGGTACAATTCTCGTGATCAACATTTTTTCGATTTATGCCGCCGATTGGAAACGCGTTCATCCAACAACCACGACAACCGATTCTTGACCAAGAAGTAAGCCAAGCCAAATCCCCCGCCACATCACTACACACTTCATCCCTCCATCCTATCGTCTAGGTTCTTTATGCGACGCATATTGATCGCCGAATGCAAACAAGAAGTATCCACCTTCAATCCGCACCATAGCACTCTTGCTGACTTTGCGATTCGCCGTGGAGCCGAACTCTTGGATTATCACCGCAGCATTCGCAATGAAGTGGGTGGAGCTCTTGCCGTCTTCGACAAAACACCCGACATCGAATTGGTTCCAACGTATAGCGCGTTTTTCATAACCTCTGGTGGCACTTTGGCAGAAGAGTCGTGGCAAACATTGTCACGAGATTTCTTGGTAGCGATTCGTGAAGCAGTATCGCAACATTCCATCGACGGTATTTACTTCTGCATGCACGGTGCGATGGCCTCTGAGCAAGAACTTGATCCAGAAGGCTACCTGCTGCAACAAACAAGAGAAATCGTGGGTCAATCGATCCCTATTGTCGTCTCGCTCGACTTGCACGGCATTCTCACCGATCGCATGCTCCGGCACAGCGATGCCATCGTCGCTTACCACACCTATCCGCATGTTGACTTTTTTCAAACAGGGGAACGCGCCGCTAAGCTACTCCTGCGAATCATGAATGGCGAAGTCAAACCGGTCACTGCCAAAGTTGCCATTCCCGCTTTAGTTCGCGGTGACGAACTCATTACGGAAACAGGGCGATTTGGTGAATCGATTCGTATCGCACAAAAATACGAGAAGACTACCCCAGGTCTTTCAGCAGGCATGTTCATTGGGAATCCGTTTACCGATGTCCCATCGTTACAAACTTATAGTTTTGTCGTGACTGATAACCAAGAATCGCTTGCCATTCAGGCCGCCCTGGAGATTGCCCAAAACTTCTGGTCACATCATGAAGCGATGCAAGTTCCGTTGGTCAAATTGTCGGACCTGCCGAATCGACTTGAACAGAGAATCGCAAACCGTAGACCGGGTACCGCAATGTTAGTCGATGCGGCCGACGCAACCAGCTCGGGAGCTTCAGGCGATAGCAACGCCATCTTAAAAACTTTGATGGAACATAATATTCCGCTGAGAACACTCATTCCCATCGTTGATCAACCCGCGGCCAGTAAAGCTCAACAAGCCGGAATTGGGGCCACCATTGAGGTCAAACTCGGTGGAACCTTAGACCCACAGCGCTTTACACCCATCAAACTATCTGCCACGGTCAAACTGCTGAGCGATGGTGTCTTTCAAAGCGAATCTTTTGGCGAGCATTGGTATGCTGGACCTACCGCAGTCTTACAGGCGGGCTCCATGACATTGGTCGTGAGCAGTCGCGCGGTCAATCTCTACGACCGAAGTTTCTTTTATGCACACGGTCAAGACCCAAAACGCTTTGAAGCTGTTGTCGTAAAATCGCCCCATTGTCAAAAGCACATGTATGCAGAATGGTGCGATGAAATTATCTTGATCGATGCACCCGGTTCGTCGAGCGCAAACTTGCCCTACCTGGGACATACGCGTTGCCCTCGCCCCATATTTCCGCTTGATCCTAACGTGTCATTTACGCCGCAAGTCGAGATTTTTCGGCGAGCTTAGTATTACCAGTTTGAGCGCAGAAATCTCCCACAATATTCTCCATTCCCTTTCGTCAAAGAAGATTCGCCATGAAGATACGAGACATCAAATGCGCTGGTTTGCGTGGAGCAACACCTGAAGGTGGATGGAGCAACGAACTGAAAGCTGACGATTGTGTGCACACGTTGATCGCCGTTCATACCGAAGAAGGTCCGATCGGATTGGGAAGCGTTTTCACCAACGATGCATTGGTGAAAGCAGCGTTAGAAGTGCTTCGCCCACTCTTTGTTGGTGAGAATGCTTTGGAACCCGAACGGGTCACCGAGAAACTCCACCAAAACATGTTTTGGTTGGGACGCGGTGGATCGATAACACACACCATCAGCGGTATCGATATCGCGCTATGGGATCTATTTGGCCAAGCCACCGGACAGCCGATCAGTCGACTACTGGGTGGACGATACCGTGAACGAGTCCGCCCCTACGCCTCGCTACTGATGGAGGAACCTGTGGCGCTGGCAGAGAAACTATCTGCCGTGAAAGCACAGGGATTTCGCGCCTTCAAAATTGGCTGGGGGCCGTTTGGCCGTCGCAATGCCCAAACCGATGAAGCAATTGTCGCTGCAGCACGCCAAGCCATCGGGCCCGAATGTCAGCTGATGGTCGACGCCGGAGGTAGTGATGCCCATTGGCCAGGCCAATACAAATGGGCTCTTACTACGGCCAAGATGTTAGCGAACTATGATGTTACTTGGTTCGAAGAAGCGCTTACCCCCGACTCTTTGGATGACTTCATCAAACTACGAGAGCATTCTCCTGTTCCAATCTCCGGTGGCGAAGTACTCACACGCCGCCAAGCCTTTATGCCTTGGTTAGAGAAGCGAGCCTTTGACATTATTCAACCTGACGTCACCAAAGTAGGAGGGATCAGCGAAGAACGACGCATCGCGTGGATGGCAGAAGACTATGGGGTCAAATTTATTCCCCATGGCTGGAATACGGCAGTGGGGCTGGCTGCTGATCTGCAGTTGGCTGCCGCGATTTCGCAAACCGATTATGTCGAGTATCTCACAGGTTCACCCTTCATCGACGACATCACAGTCGGGGGTTGGAAACTGGATGATGATGGCATGCTGTCGATCCCGCAAAAGCCTGGCCTTGGAATCCAACTCGATCCCGACCAAGTTCTAAAGTACTCAGGCTGCAGCGACTTGCTACGATCTTAAGGCCGCCAAGTTCATAAATTCCGTTTCGATCTCGACAAATCGTCGCGTTGGGAAACTCGCGTCGTAAAGTGTGAAGCTGCCTACCTTTACTGCGAGTCCCTCTGCTGGAATAACGTTGAATTCCCCTCCATTTTCGAGTACAATAGGGTAACTTTGCCGCCGTTGCTGCATAATTGTTCCAGCTTGGGCGGTCCCGCCTACGATTCCATTTTGAGCTCTGAATCTTGTTCAGATGCCATTCAGTACTCCAGGATTTCTACATGTCCAGAGTCCATTCGTTGTTGCTCATTCTTCCGCTGTTTCTGTCGACGTTTGTTTCTCCCACGAGCCGCCTGCAGGCTGAAGATAAGCTGGATTTCAATCGCGATATTCGCCCGATCTTGGCCGAAAATTGTTTTTATTGCCACGGGCAAGATAAGAACAAACGCGAAGGTGATTTGCGTTTAGATGATCGCGATGCGGCTATTGCTGCTCACGCCATTGTCCCCAATGATGTCACAGCCAGCGAAGCAATGAATCGTATCGATTCGCAAGATCCTGAAACGCAGATGCCTCCGCCCAAATCGAATCGTCGCCTGACGGATGCGCAAAAACAATTGCTCAAACGCTGGATTGAAGAGGGTGCTAACTATTCCAATCATTGGGCGTTTGTAACTCCGCAAAAGCCGACTGAACCAGAGGTCAAAAAAAGCGATTGGATTCGAAATCCGATTGATCGATTCGTGTTGGCCGAATTAGAGAAACGCAATTTAGCTCCCTCACCAGAAGCTGATCGAGCCACGCTGATTAAACGCCTCTATTCCGATTTGGCAGGACTCCCGCCAACCCCCGAAGAAGTGGATGCGTTTATTCAAGACACCGATCCTCTCGCCTATGAGAAACTCGTTGACAAGTTGATGAATGCATCAACCTACGGCGAAAGAATGTCATTGGCTTGGCTTGATGCTGCCCGCTATGCAGATAGCAATGGCTTTCAACAAGATGGTGATACTTGGCAATGGTACTGGCGTGATTGGGTGGTCAAAGCTCTTAATGAAAACCTCCCCTTTGACAAATTCACCATTTATCAGTTGGCGGGCGATTTACTTCCGGACGCTACCTTGGAACAGAAGATCGCCAGTGGCTTTAATCGCAATCATTTGCTCAATGGCGAAGGTGGCGCGATCGCAGAAGAACAACGCTTTGTCATTTTGTTCGATCGCATTGATACGACTGCTACCACATGGCTGGGCCTCACGATGGCTTGCGCTCAATGTCACGATCATAAATACGATCCGATCACAATGACGGATTATTACAGCTTGATGGATTGCTTCAATCGTGTTCCCGAAAGTGGCGTCCCCCAGTACTTCTCCAGTCGAATCCGAGTGGCTGCCCCTTTTGTAGAGGTTCCAACCGAAGAAAACAAAGCCAAGATCGCCGAATGGGAATCCAAGATCAATGAACTACGCCCAGCGATGAACCAATGGTTGGATGCGGCTTATCAAGGCTGGAAAATTGGTGTCTTGACTGATGGAAAACCTGCAGAAGGGAAGGCGTTCTCCGAACAACTTGTCAACCTTCTGAAAAAAGAAGACAAAGATCGAACTGAAGACGAGAAGAAGGAACTCGAATCACTGCTGCGAAAACACTTCGACGAGAAGGTCGTCAATCAATTAGGCGAAGCGGTTCCCAATCGATCGACGATCAAAACACTACAAGACCAACTCAATGCGTATCGTCAGGATCAGATCCCACGCGTGATGATTATGAGCGACGCGCAGCCTCGCGAGACACATATTCTCGATCGAGGTGCCTACTTGACCAAGAAAGAAAAGGTGACATTTGCGACTCCAGCTTTCCTCCCCCCAATGCCAGACGATTATCCCAAGAACCGTTTAGGTCTAGCCCAATGGCTGATGTCCCCGCAGCATCCACTCACGGGTCGAGTGCAGGTCAATCGCATTTGGCAACATTACTTCGGCACCGGGATTATCAAAACGGCCGAAGATTTTGGCGTGCAGAGTGAATACCCAATTCACTTGGCACTCCTCGATTGGCTTGCCTGCGATTTTCGCGACAATGGTTGGAATATGAAAGCCATGCATCGGCTTATCGTTACCAGTGCGACATATCGTCAAAGCAGTCGTGTCTCGCCAGAGCTGCTGGCACAGGATCCCGAAAACCGTTTGTATGGCCGCGCTTCACGGCACCGCATGCCTGCCATGATCCTACGCGATTGGGCATTGGCATCTTCCGGCTTGCTGGATCCACGTGTCGGTGGTAAGCCCGTCTATCCCTATCAACCCGATGGCATTTGGGAATCTCTGGCAATTACCAAAGAACGCGATTTCACCTATCCGAGTTCTTCTGGTGCGGATTTGTATCGCCGCAGCCTCTATACGTTCTGGCGTCGTACCGTTTCACCAGCCAACATGTTCGATGCCTCGAACCGCCAAGCCTGCCGTGTGCGTCAATCGTTGACCAGCACACCACTGCATGCCTTAACGACACTCAACGACCCAACCTGGGTCGAAGCGGCGCGAGTCTTGGCCGAAAAATCGCTTAAGCTCAACACTGATCCGAGTTTGGCAATGACCATCGCCTTCAAGCGAGTGCTCGCTCGTGAGCCAACTTCAAATGAAAAAACAGTCTTGCAACGCGCCCTGGAAAAGCAACTCAAACATTTTCAGCAAAACTCCAACGCAGCCCAGGAAATCTTGGCTGTGGGAAGTGCTCCACGCGACACGGCTCTCAACGCAGAGCAACATGCGGCCTTAACGGCCGTCTGCTTGGCCATCATGAATTTAGATGAAGCGCTGACCAGACAATAGAACGCTCAATCCCTACGACATAAAAATATAAGCTAGAACCTTTTGGTGACACGATGCTGAACGACTTACTGCAACAAAACGCAATGCGAGTTTCGAGGCGAGCTTTGTTCGGCTCGGCCGCTGCGGGCTTAGGTACACTCGCTCTCAGCTCTTTATTACAGAAAGAGACTCTAGCAGGTGATGGAAAGTCTGAGTCCCCAGCGTCGAAAGGGCTACCTGGCCTTCCACATTTCGCGCCGAAAGCCAAGCGAGTCATTCTGTTATGGCAAGGTGGCGGCCCTTCCCACGTCGATTTATTCGATGAGAAACCGGTGCTGGCCGAAAAGCAGGGCCAAGATATTCCCGATTCAGTGCGCGGGTCGACTCGCTTATCCACCATGTCGAGCGGTTACGCCAAATGGCCCTGCGTGGGCGCAATCAAGCCACACAAAAGCTATGGCAATTGCGGCATGCGCATGAGCGAAATGATGTCTCATGTAGGACAATGGGCCGACGAACTGACGCTTGTCCGATCGATGCATACCGAAGCGGTGAACCACGCTCCCGGTGTAACCTTTTTTCTCACCGGTGCCCAGGTTCCAGGGCGTCCCAGCATGGGCGCATGGTTAACCTACGGACTCGGAAGCGAAACCGAAGACCTGCCTGCGTTTGTCGTAATGACTTCAAGCGATAAAGGCAAAACGTGCGGTCAGCTCTTCTTCGATTACTACTGGGGCACGGGCTTTTTACCATCGCGGTTCCAAGGCGTTCGTTTTAGAAACACCGGAGATGCGGTTCCCTATCTGGCTAATCCGCCGGGAATGAGCAGCCAGAGCAAACGGGATCTTTTGGATGATATTGCGGCCATCAATGCGCAACATCTCGCCGAATACGGTGATCCCGAAATTGAAACCCGCATCGCGCAATACGAAATGGCATTTCGTATGCAATCGAGTGTCCCCGATTTAATGAACTTCAGTGACGAATCTGCGAGCACACTGGAACGCTACGGAGTCGATGCGCTCAACAAAGGTTCGTTTGCCAACAATTGCCTTGTCGCTCGTCGTTTGCTGGAACGCGGTGTTCGTTTTGTCCAATTGATGCATGCAGGCTGGGACCAGCACAACAATTTATTCACTCAACTCGAACAGCAGTGTATCGATACCGAAATCCCTACAGCAGCTTTGCTACAAGATCTAAAAGATCGCGGTATGCTCGAAGATACCCTGGTGATTTGGGGAGCGGAATTCGGACGAACACCTTTTGGTCAGGGCGATCCTGCGAAACCCAATGGTCGCGATCATTTTGGCAAAGCCTTTAGTTGGTGGCTATGTGGTGGCGGTGTCCGCAAAGGTCACGTGCATGGGGCCACCGATGATTTCGGCTGGAACATCACTGAAAATCCCGTCCACGTTCACGACATGCAAGCTACGATTATGCATCTATGCGGCATTGATCATGAGCGACTTACGTTCCGCTACCAAGGACGACAATTCCGCCTTACCGATATTCATGGTCACGTCGTCAAAGATATTTTGGCCTAGCCCTGCCCCAACAAACATCACAACATTTTGGATTTCACCTTATGGCACGACTCTTACTCGTCTGCATGATCTTGAGCTGGTCGGTATCGGCAGCGCCAGCCAATGATTCCGTAGTTGCCCCTAATGCCCAACCCGAGAAAATCATCGGCGACTGCTTGTTTACTGAAGGCCCTGCCTTTGATGCCGAGGGGAATGTCTTTTTCACGGACCAACCAAATGATCGCATTCTCAAAATCGATCTTGAAGGTAAGATCTCGACCTTTCTTAAACCTGCAGGCAGAAGCAATGGAATGTTTTTCGCTCCCGATGGGAAACTCATCGCCTGTGCCGATGAACAAAATGAACTTTGGGAAATCGACGCTGATGGATCGCATCGCGTGTTGGCCAAAGAATTTAATGGAAAACGCTTGAACGGCCCTAACGATCTATGGATTCATCCCACAGGCTGGATCGTCATCACGGATCCATTTTACAAACGTCCGTGGTGGCAACATTCAGAGATGCCCCAAGATGGAAGCCATATCTACCGCCTCAACCGAGATGGAACAGGACTCATTCGGGTCGAAGGAAAGTTTAAGCAACCCAATGGGATCATCGGCGACAAAGAACGCGGGTATCTCTATGTCGCGGACATCGGAGATAAAAAAACATATCGGTATCGTTTTACTCCTGAGGGCGAACTATCGGATCGAACGCTATTCTGTGAATTGGGTTCCGATGGTATGACGATCGATGTAGAAGGCAATATCTACCTGACGGGAAATCAAGGTGTTACGGTCGTTGGCTCTGATGGCCAGACGAAGGAGATTATCAAGATCCCTGAGCCCTGGAGCGCCAATGTGTGCTTCGGTGGTGCTGACCGAAAAACGTTGTATGTCACAGCCAGCAAAACGGTCTACAGGGTCAAGATGCGCGTGGCTGGTCAATAACAAACCGATATCCAGCTCAGGGATTGCGGTCAGTTTCCAGGTTCCACCGCCAGTTTTCCGGGGAACGAATGCCGGGAGTCTTTTCGCCGCTCAAAAAATAAACATCGGCCCCAATTTGAATGGATGGCAAAGTAACGCGTGGGGCTGGTGTTGAATCAATCTGCGTCCAATCATTTTTTCTCACATCGTACGCCCACACCGAATTCGGAAACCCTCGATGTTCGGGTGAAAATTTGCCTACCTGCGTACCATCGTCACCACTAACGAGAAAGAGCTTGTTCTTCCATGTGGGCGCAGGCGAAGCGCACGCAGCCAAAGGGTGAGGTACATCGGCGATTTGTCGCCAGCCCTCACCCGGTCGATAGGCATAGGCATCCTGCAAATACTTACGCTTGACGACGCCATTGGTTTCAAACAATTCGACACCACCAAAGACAAACAGTTGGTCGCCATTACTACCGCAGGTCGACAGGATGCGTCCCGGTCCAGGAATCGGTATCTCCATTTTCCACTCTGAATCAGCTTGGGATAAATCTAAACTCCAAACTTCTTTTAGGGCTGTGGTGGCTGAAGGCGTTTCTTGCCCGCCCACCACGAACAATCTTTCGCCGATCAACGCACCACTTGCATTGGCCAACGTCGTGGGAAGCGCCGGAAGTTCTTTGCAAGTCAAAATCGATTGCTTTACCTCCAACGAAAATACATCTGCATAATGCTTATCGGCATCACTTCCTCCAACACAGATCAATCGCCCCTGATAAGAAGCGGAAACTCCATAACCAAGTGAACGCGGCAAGTGGCCAATCAACTCCCATCGCAATTGGTGCTTGTCAAGTTGATAGACACCGGAGTACCACTCTTTCTTGCCCCCTTCCCATGGTTTCGCGTTGGGAAAATTGGCGCCACCCGCTAACAGAAGACTCCCCTCGACATCCCCAGAGAAAGCACCCGCATAGCCTTCTGTGTTTTCCAATGACGCTATTTTTGTCCACGTACCTGATTTCCAAGGTCCAGGGGGCTCTGCCCAACACGGAAGGACCGAAAGTAACAGGATCAGGGCTACGATGAGGGTGGAAAATTTCAAGAGCGATCAACTTTCGTGAAGCGAATACCCCGCCAGCGAAACAACTAACCGAGGGACACGGCTGCTTCACCAAAAATCTCATTATTAGGTGGCGAATTGGAAAAAAATCCAGCGTGTCGCGAGACTCGCGTACGATCGAAGGGTTTAGATCGTCCAATAAAAGTGAACTGCACGGAAGTTCGTGGCTCCCGTGCAGTTCGTTCCTGCTCCCGGGTGCGCCGAGAACATGGAAAGTGCATTGTAAAATTAATCGTGTCCTAAGTTCAACAAACGGAGGGGACGATTTGCGGAAAAAGTGGCGTAGCGTAGGAAAAGGCTTTGCAGAAGAACTGCTAGGTCCTGAGCTGTCGATGCGTAACCACCTATTTTCTGACCATGGGTCATGGTGAACCTTCCGAAAGGGTATTTGGAAGATAAACCAAACCGCTTGAGATTGCTACTCCTCAAGCACCAATGCAAGCAGCAAGATTTCGAGCCACGGTTAAAGGATTCTGGTCTCGAACATGTCGTCTACATCTCCTCTTAGCCCGGTTCGTGAAAAGCTCATCATCGCCAGTTTCATGGGCATTATTGGGACGATTCTTCTCTTACTCACTGTCGCGGGACAATTTTGGCAGCCAGACGTGATGGGTGGAAAATCAGATCTTCGGCGCTATTGGAATGAACTGAAAAATAACCGGCCATTCATTTTGGATGAAGCGACCTTAGCTGTTTACAACGGTACTAAACATGAATCGACGCGGGTGATTCAATTTCATGAAAATTGGGTTCAGTGGCTCGCCTCGTTTGCTTACCATCCTCTGCGGCGAACGCAGAACACCGAATTGTTGATCGAAGGCCAGACGGCAGAATGCTCCGAGCGCGCCCAGATCCTCAAGACGATTGCAGAAGACTTTGGCTACTCTTGCCGCTTCGTAGGACTCGGTGGTCATGTCGTTCTTGAAGTTGCCGACGATGGAGATTGGCGAGTTGCAGATCCAGAGTTTGGCATAACATTTCCGGTCGACGTAACTCGACTTGCATCTCCGCTGCAAGAACCAGCAATCGTCGAATCTCTGCGATCCCGGGGCATTAACAACGAACAGATTGCCAACTACCTTAGCATCCTACAGAGCGAGGAGGACAACTGTCGTTTGCCGATTGGAGAAGCCATCAGCCCCCGCCTCAGAATGCTGGAAGATGCTTGTGGTTGGTTAGCGTGGATCATACCCGCCGCGTTTTACCTATCAGCAATTGGTTACGTCCTCTCAGCTCGCAACGGAACTCCGCAACTCGAGTAAGGTTGTTCTGCTTCCATCCACTCAGCGGCGGACGTACCTTGTACATCGCACTTCTGCTCGTCATCGCTGACTCAACCCACAAGAAACTGGCTCGTCAAGTGACGTGTCTCAAGATGCAAAACCAAATCCTTCGCCGTGGGTTGCCTGATCGCAGTAGTCTAACTCAACGCGAGAAAAGTCCTCCGCCGAGCTAGAGGCGAGGCCTCATTAGCCGACAGCGTTAGCTGCGGTTTTACTTCTCCAACGGTGCACGGCCCCAATTTCGTTGGACGCAAATGACACTCGGCTCCATTGCTGTCCATCCGTCGGCCTCAGTCGTGGTTCTCCGTCCGCACAACAGCGGAAGTAACCGTTCCGTAATTGACCTGTGAAACGATGGACTTCGTGCACATCCAACGCAACGGGAACCGTGTACCGTTGGGAAAATAAAACCGCAGCTAACGCTGTCGGCTAATGATCGCGGTGCGACGCGTGGCCCCTTCGACAGCGGGTATCACTTTGTGAATCGACTTGGGTACTTTGTTACCAAAGTGCCTATCTCTGCTCGTGAGTTTGTCCTAGTTGAACTCGAACCATAGCAGAGCGTTTACGGTATGAGTGACAATGTCACGAAATCACCGAATACGGCAATTGTCTTGAGGTACGTAACACATTCACCAGATCTGCACATTCAAATTCTCGATCTCCAACAGATCCGAATCAGTTGTGATTACGTGACAGTCACCGAGACAAAATGCAATCGAGGCGACCATGATATCTACGGTCTGCATGGGTCGTCCCGCTTTTCGGAGTTGGCAGAACAATTCTCCGTACCTGAATGCCGCAGGTTCATCGAACGGCCAAATCTTAATTGTTTTGACCGCAGCGGTGAAAGCCTTCATGTTACGATCACGGCTCTGGCTGCATTCAATCCCAGCGATTATCTCAGCAAGTACGGGGACACACGTCCCAACTCGAATTCCTCTAGACGCATGATCGCGAATCTTGTCGGGTATGCCACGTCTTCGATTTACGTAGTCACTCAAAATGCCAGAGTCAAGAAGTATGCGTTTCAATCGAACAGCCTCTTTAGCCTGTCTGCTTCCTCTACAAACGCACCCTTCTCCAACTCGCCAGCTACTCGTGCCACTTTGCTGAGATCTTCACCGGATTCATGCTCTGGGAATGCAGCATTGAATTCGTCCATAGCCTTGAGCGTACTCGCAATCTCATCGGCCGACATTTCTTCCTCGGCGACGGCATGGCCAACGACCAATACCGAGACGGTTTCCCCGTCCCGTATTTCGGCAGGAGCCTTGATTTCGATTTTTCCGTTAACTACAACGGCTTGGATCATGTTCATTTGGAAACCTCCGGTTCTGTTCGCGCCGACGTCTCTATCATACATCAACCGTGCAATCCAGGCCAATCAGAATCGAGGCGTTGTCAAGACAGTCGGTTTTGGTGTTGTCCAACCCTCGGAGATCATAAACCATAAAGGACGTAATGGTTCACGATGGAAGGTTATGGGAAACAGTCAATCATCGGTCATAAAATGGCAGCTGGAGCGCGCTCCATCGACCGTTCTCTTTTTCTTAGCGTAAAATACCCTTACTAGCTAGTTCGCCCTTTTCTACCTCGATGATGCCGATGGTCACAACAATCGATGCGCCACTGCAATGGATCGAGACTGTTGCAACACTCAAATTGTCGGAGCAAGCTGACCGGCACCTCCAGTCTTTGATGGATCGTAACAATGAAGGAAAAGTCAAAGAAGTAGCCATACCGACTTATGGGTCGGTTCCCATATGTTTGGGTATTTTTGATTTCCTGAAATCTCGAATTGCCCTCCTCCCACCCCGTTCCCTCCGGCTTATCCCCTTGCAAATTCCAAACCCCATTTTCCCAGCTCGCATAGACATTCGATGTTGCGAATTTAAACGTTTCGCGGGATTGGCCTTCGTTGAAGAGCAAGTCGGTGAGCGATTCGCGGCTGGAGAGTTGCCAATCTTCCATCACATCAAGCATCGCGGCATCATGGGCCGCTTGCACGCGGGCACGTGAGGTCGAGCGGTTTCACTTCTCCAACGGTACAGGGTCCCAATTTCGTTGGACATACGTGGCACTCGGCTCCATCGCTGTCCATCCGGCGGCCTCAGTCGTGCTTCTCCGTCCGTACAACAGCGAAAGAAACCGTTCCGTAATTGACGTGTGAAACGATGGACTTCTTGCACATCAAACGCATCGGGGCCCGTGTACCGTTGGGGAAGTAAAACCGCAGCTAACGCTGTCGGCTAATCATCGCGGTGCGGCGCGTGGCCCCTTCGGCAGCGGTTTCACCGATGCTCA
>Ga0075163_10001497_pt1 | contig 31566 bp, 28 predicted proteins | sample JI1023141ADNA_FD_71478 | JGI IMG/M metagenome (GOLD analysis project Ga0075163, IMG submission 71478) | Wastewater effluent complex algal communities from Wisconsin, to seasonally profile nutrient transformation and Carbon sequestration -... | ecosystem: Engineered > WWTP > Effluent > Algae...
CTCGACAGAGCGCCCACACAGTTTGTCTTCTAATCTTCTTAATGAACCTGCCTCTAAGCGGCGTGTTGCGTATTCTACTCATCTCTCGTTCGTTGTCAATTACTTTCTTTATAATTTATTAAAAATTTATCGCAGTATGATTTTTTAAAAGACGCTATATAAGGTATATAAGCGCTATATTAATATTTTTAACTTTTCAGTAGCATAGTCCTTTAATTTTTGTTAATCTTCTGGCTCAATTATGGTGGCTCTTTTGGTCCCCTCGCAACGATGAACTGTGAACCCCGTCAGGCCCGGAAGGGAGCAGCGGTAACAGGTAGTTGGGTGCCGAGGTGTGGCTAACTGAGCTGCCGCCAAATTCTCTTTATATAAGACATCAATATGAGCGCATTAGCACGTAAATGGCGACCCAGAACGTTTGCGGAACTTGTCGGACAAGATGCAGCAACGCAGGCCCTATGTAACGCTTTATCACTACAAAGACTTCATCATGCTTATCTTTTTACAGGTACTCGTGGTGTTGGTAAAACCAGTATTGCACGCCTTTTTGCTAAATCTTTAAATTGCGAAGAAGGCATTTCTGCAACCCCTTGCCTTAAATGCGAACAATGTATTGCCATTGAAGCGGGACGCTCTATTGACGTCATTGAGATTGATGGTGCATCTAATACTAAAGTTGAAGACACACGCGATCTTCTCAATAATGTCCCATACCTGCCAACTAGTGCACGATATAAAATTTATCTTATCGATGAAGTGCACATGCTTTCTTCGCATAGCTTTAATGCATTATTAAAAACACTAGAAGAGCCACCAAGCCATGTTATCTTTCTATTGGCAACGACTGAACAACAAAAATTACCTGTAACGATACTCTCACGTTGTCTGCAATTCCATTTAAAGCATCTAACAGAAGCCCACATCGTTTCACAACTTATTTTTATCCTTCAACAAGAACACATCGCGTTTGAAGAAGCAGCGCTTAAACTTATCGCACGTGCGGCTAAAGGTAGCATGCGTGATGCCTTAAGTTTACTTGACCAAATAATTATAACCTCACCTACGCATGTTACTGAAAGCACTACTAAAGATGCACTAGGTTATAGTCAACAAGATTTTGCCAGTCTCTTATTGCTAGCTTTTGCCGAAAACGATACCGAAAAATTGATTGCGCTGTCTCGTAAAATTAATGATGAAGGCGCTCATTATCATTATGTTGCCGATGAATTGCTATCTGCTATTCATCAACTTCAATTAATGAAATTTATTCCTCAATCACCGCTAATTACCCTTTCTAATGACATTCAAACAATTGAAGCGAAATTTGATAACGAACTTTTACAGTTAATGTATGAAATTGGGATTAAAGGTCGCGATGAAATGACCCTAGCACCCAGCATTGTTATTGGTTTTGAAATGATGCTACTGCGAATGTTGGCCTTTAAGCCGAGCACTCCAACTAAAATTGCACAGCCAGAAAAATCGACACCTATTTTCGTATCGTCTAATCCTCCAGGCTTAACCGTACAATCCAGTCCCGATAATAGTTTTGTGGCGCCCAAGGACAACCCTGTGAACAAATCATCGGGCCAAAGTCCCGAGCATACGAGCACTGATTGGGCCACAATCATATCAAAATTAAACGTCACAGGTGTTGCGCGCAATGCCCTTGAAAATACCAATCTCATCAAACAAGACAACCACATGTTCATTTTGTCGGTCAGCAAAGGACATAGTACATTATTCACACCAACTGCAACACAACGCATTGAGCAAACCTTAAGTCAACATTTTAATACGCCTTGTAAAATTACATTGACCATACAAGATAATGTACAGCATACACCGGCACTCCAAAAAAAAATGGCACAGACAGTAAATTTACAAGAAGCACATGAATCATTAATTCAAGATGCAATGGTTCAAGCCTTACAAACACAATTTTCAGCTGAAATTGTCACAAGCTCTATTGTTAGCGCGAAAGATGTCGTATAATTAATAGACAGTCGATTTAATTAATGAGAGGTTATCATGGATTTTGGAAAAAATTTAAACAACTTAATGCAAGAAGCTCAAAAAATGCAACAACGCATGCTTGATGCACAAAAAGAGCTAACTGATCTTAGCGTTTATGGTGAGTCTGGTGGTGGCATGGTTAAAATCAAGATGAATGGCCGCCATGATGTAAGTGAAGTTAAAATCAATCCTTCACTACTCGATGATGTTGAGATGCTAGAAGGCCTAGTCGCTGCAGCAATCAATGCAGCCGTAAGAAACGTTGAAAAAATCTCCCAAGATAAAATCAAGCAATTGACCTCAGGGCTTAATTTGCCAACTGATTTTATGGGTGCTAAAGACGACAAAGAAGATAAAGAATAATCATAAAATGACCATTGTTGAGCAATTAACTCAAGCATTACGCTGCTTACCGGGCGTTGGGCCAAAATCGGCCCAACGTATGGTCTATCATCTGTTACAACATCAACGAGAACGCGGACTGACACTTGCGAATTGTCTTGAGTCAGCCATGAAAAATGTGATTCATTGTTCACGCTGCCGAAATTTTACAGAACATCCGCTTTGCCATCTTTGCCAAAACACTTCACGAGACAAACAATCACTATGCGTTGTTGAAACGCCAGCTGATCTTATCGCGATTGAATCCTCTCAAGCCTTTAAGGGTTTTTATTTTGTTCTCATGGGAAAAATCTCACCACTTGATGGCTTGGGACCTGACGATATCGGTTTACCTAAACTTAAACAACGCATTATTGAAGAAAATATTCAAGAAGTTATTTTAGCATTAAGCCCAACCGTTGAGGGTCAAACAACCATGATTTATATTCAACAATTACTCAAAGATAGAAACATCTCGATTAGCCAATTAGCACACGGTATACCCTCTGGTGGCGAGCTTGAGTTTTTAGATGGCCATACCATAACGGCTGCCTTAAAGAATAGACTAAAATGCTAATGAAGCCGCTCAACTATTTTCGCGTTTTAATCTGCCTTAGCCTTATTGTTGTTACCTCTTTAAGCCATGCCTCATTTAAAAAGAATTTATGGACGCTATGGGTGCCAACAAATCCGTTATCCACTGAAACAATCTCACATGACGAATGGCAAACTTTTTTAGATAAACATGTCACAACAGATGATGAAGGCATCAATGTTATTGATTACCAACATTTATCCAAAACCGATATTAATGAACTCAATCAATACTTAAACCGTTTGTCCGATATTAAAATCACAACGTATAATCGCCAGGAACAACTGGCATATTGGTTAAATTTATATAATGCCCTCACAGTCAGAACGATTGCCAGCTACTATCCTATAGATAGCATACAAGACATCAATATATCACCTGGCATTTTTAGTATCGGGCCTTGGGGCGCCTATCTCATTACGATAAATAATACACCCATGACACTTGATGAGATTCATAATCGTATTATTCGACCTATTTGGAACGACAATCGCACCCATTATGCGATTAATAATGCAACCATCGGCGCGCCCAATTTAAATCGAACTGCTTTTAATGGGCGAAACATAGAAGAACAACTTAACGAAGCAGCCAAGCAATATATTAACACCCATCGCGGGGTGCAAATCATTGCCGGCAAACTCATGGTATCTAAATTATACCGCTGGTATGTTGAAGACTTTGGTGAAAATGATGAAGGAATCATCAGACACCTTAACCAATTTGGCGATGACAAGCTTAAAAATGACTTAAAACACATTCAGCACATAGAAAATTATATTTACAATTGGCATCTCAACCAGGCACCAACAACTGATTAAATTGCGCCCGTTTTAGTCTCAAGCATCGCAAACAACCGTTCTAGCTTTTTATTTTCATGGGATGATTGAATGGCATACAGCGACAATATTCGCGTGATGGCTTGTCGAATACGCCTACCAGGGGATAATGGATTCTCTCCTATCGACCAATCATAATCCTGTGCCTGTATTCCTCGCGCTAAAAGCGCATGCAATAAAGCCTTCATCACTGTTTCTAAAACCGATTTAACATAGGTTAAGCTTTCTTTTTCTTCTTGTGTTAATACTATCCAGCCAAACTCAACTGGACCAGATGCGACATTTAACGTTTTCCAAAGGTAATGTGTATCTTTATTCGTAAAAAACCCATACAAATCAAGACACTGGGAAGTGCTAAGCGACTTAAACTGTGCCGTAATTGCACTTAACAAATCCTGCTCAGCGCGCTCATTTTGAGTTAACTCCATGATTGCATCAATTAAGCGGCTGGGATTAAACCAAAATTTATACGATTTAAATATCTCTTGAACTTGCATGCCCACCCAATAGGTCACCTGAGATGCTGACGATTGCCAAACCGTAAGTAAAGTTTGAAAAAACTGACGATAATCTTTCTGGACTGATAAAGATATCCCTTTAGGCAGCTCATCACCATGAAATAAATAATCTGTCTCACTATCTGTCCCAAGCTGCGTTACTAACCATAAAATGGTTTGATGAAAGCGTTCAATAAAATAATGGATTTTAGCCAAGGTTATTTGCGCTTTCACAACAACTTCATCTGACGTTTTTTCAGTAAAAAGTTGCGAGGGATTTAATTTATAATAAAACAACATATTAATTAAATGGATATATGAAGGTTGTGACATTTTTGTCGCAATTTGCTGCAAAGACATGCTTGGCATCGTTGATAATGATGAAAAAAAACCATTAATATTTGTTTGATGTTCATTTGCTATCAGAACCATTTGTCTAAGCCATTCCTCACTGTCTTTTGCCTCCAACAAAGGAATTAATAATAAAGGCTCATCTTGGCTTTGTGATTTTGTATGGATATAGCTGTATTTGTCTCGATACGCGCGATAGCATGAAATTAATAACGAAGTATTAGACCACTCACCTATCAAGCCTTTAATTTTTTCTTGAAGCTCTTGTGGTGTTAATGCTTCAATCGCATCGTTTTCGACCTGTGTTTCTAAATGTTTCTCTTCAGTATCTAATGATACATAACGATAATATAAAGAAATAATGCTGTCTAAGATTTTAGCCACGACAAGTTTATCGCTATCTTGAAATGATTGCGCATCTAATTTTGAAAACAAACGACTTTCTAATTCTTTGATTTCATATTGAATGGCAATTTTAGTATAACTTTTATCATTAGCCATCCATGATGAAAGAATTGATGGTTCAACAGCCATGCAGCCTCCAAATACACCTCATATTAAAAGATAGCACCAATTCTAGACTTCGACGCAATATTTTCAGCGCAAAATAGACCAAGAAATCTCTTAACCCTAATGAATCGGGACTGTGAATAGCAGTTGCGATAATTTAAATTGTCGACTAATATAGCTGCATGAACTATTTACTTTACATCGACTCAGCCCCCCCTGGTGGTCGATACAGAGATTATTTTTTAAAATTCGATTATAAATTTATCCACCAGATGAATCCGCATTTGCTTTCTATGGTTGATGAAAAACCTGCTGCTATTCTCATTCATACTGCACTTGTGGATTCACCTCTTTTATTAGATAAGCTACATAAACAATTTTTATGCCCTATCATTGCCATGAGTGATATTGCCAACGAATCTGAATGCATAGAAACACTTGAATCAGGTGCTGATGATTTTATTCTAAAATCCATACATCCGAGAGAATTACATGCAAGAATTGGCGCGATTACCAGACGCATGCAGAGCATCATGCCATCTCCACAAGATAAGATTGTTTTATGTTTCGACAACTGGCGACTTTATCCCCATGCGCGTCGCATTCTTGATGATAACGATAATGAGTTAATGCTAAGCAGCGGCGAATATGACTTATTATATGCCTTTATCTCTCAGCCCCAGGTGATTTTATCACGCGAATATCTCATGCAAGTCTCTAAACAAATGGACTTCAATCCCTTAGACAGGCGTATAGATGTTCAGATTAGTCGGCTCAGACAAAAAATAGAGCCTGAGACAAATCGCCCTCAAACCATTAAAACAATACGTAATAGTGGCTATGTGTTTACAGCTGATGTCAAAATTATTAAAGCCAAAGCTTAACTTTTTACTTTAGGCTCTTTTTCAATGCGAATACTCTTAATGGTATTATCCGACACTTTTAAAATTTCAATGCGGTAGTTTTCAATTCTTAAACAACAATCCGCAGAAGGAATCGTTCCCAAATACTCAATAACAAGTCCAGACAATGTTCTTGGCCCTATTAATGGCAAATGCCAGCCCATTACCCGATTTAATTGCCTCAACGTAATACTTGCATCTACTCTCACTGAACCATCTGGCTGTGGCATAATATCATTGCTTAAATTAGCTAAATCTGTCGTGAACTCACCCACGATTTCTTCTAAAATATCCTCAAACGTTGCTAACCCCATTAAATCGCCATACTCATTAACCACAAAGCAACTTCTTTTTTTCAATTTTTTAAAATTAAGTATTTGTACGTTTAAAGGCGTACCTTCAGGGATAAAATACGGTGCGTCTGCAATGTCTAATAGTCCTTCTAACGTTAATTTATCTTCTAGCATTAGATTTAAAACATCACGCAAATGCACAAGCCCTACTAAATTATCAATTGATGTTTTATAAAGGGGAAGCCTTGTATGTTGGGTCATTTCAAGCTTTTCAAGCACATCCGTCCATAATGAATCGATATCAATACCGATAATATCAGCTTTGGGTACCATAATGTCTTCAATAGTCGCTTTTTCCAAGTCTAATAAACTTATCAGCATGCTTTTATGTTCTATTGGCAATAAGCCCCCAGCTTCATGAACGACAGAGCGCAATTCTTCGCCAGACAAGGCATCTTTTTGTGCCGCATCAAGAGAAATGCCGAATAGCCATAAAATACCATTAGATATTTTTGTAATTAAATAAATCAAGGGCTGAAAAAACCATTGCATGCCCTTTAGTAACCATGAACTCATAAAAGCGACTTGTTGAGGATAAATAGCCGCCAAGGTTTTGGGTGTCATTTCAGAAAATACTAACACTACTAACGTAACCAATATCGTTGAAATCAAAACCCCCATATCACCATATAAGCGCTGACCAATTAATGTTGCCGCCGTTGAGGATACGATGTTAGCCAGGGTATTACCGATAAGGACAACCGATAATAACCTGTCAGGCCTTGATAGCATATTATTAACGCGAATGGCCTGCTTGTTGTGCTTTTTAACCAAATGACGCAATCGATAGCGATTGAGCGACATCATGCCAATTTCTGCACCTGAAAAAAAACCAGATAAGATAATTAAAATAACTAATAAAACTATCAAAGAAGATAGTGAAAGTCCCACAAAGTTTCCTAAGTTAGTATCCTTTAAATTCAAATCATAACATAAGATATCGGTATACAAAAATGGACAAAATAAATAACACCGGTTATAGTTCGTTTTTTATTTTTCATCATAGGCTTTAACAATGTTTGAAAGTTTGACAGAGCGGTTATCGCATGCGTTTAAAAAAATCTCAGGCCAAAGCCGTCTCTCACAAGAGAACATCCAACAAGCTTTAAACGACGTTAGACTATCTCTTCTTGAAGCAGATGTGGCTCTTCCTGTTGTTAAGCTATTTATCGACCAGGTTAAAGAAAAAGCTTTAGGGCAAGAAGTCTTAAGCCACCTAAATCCTTCCCAAGCTTTCATTAAAGTCGTCAGCGATGAATTAACGCATATTTTAGGCGATGAGCGCCAACCCCTTAATTATAAAACTGAGCCGCCAGCTGTTTTTTTAATGGTTGGCCTTCAAGGTTCTGGTAAAACAACCTCTTCTGCAAAATTAGCACGCACCATCAAACTTGATGAAAACAAAAAAGTGATGTTAGCAAGTGTCGACATTTATCGACCCGCAGCGATTACACAATTGCAAGTATTGGCCGAACAGTTAGACGTTCCTTTTTTTAAAACAACACTCACAGACCCTATCGCCATTGCAAAAGCGGCGCATATTGAAGCTAAAAAACAATTTGTCGATGTCTTAATTATTGATACTGCAGGCCGTCTGCATATCGATGAAGCCATGATGGCTGAAGTGAAAAAAATACATCAGACCGTAAACCCCATAGAAACCTTGTTTGTCGTCGACAGTATGACAGGACAAGATGCCGCAAATTCAGCGAAAGCCTTTCATGATGCGCTAGCCTTAACCGGTGTCATATTAACCAAAACTGATGGTGATGCGCGTGGGGGGGCAGCCCTTTCTGTTAAGCACATCACAGGCCAACCCATTAAATTTATTGGTATGGGTGAAAAAATTGATGCGCTTGAACCTTTTTATCCAGACCGAATTGCCTCTCGTATCTTAGGTATGGGTGACATCCTCTCACTCATTGAAGAAGTTGAAAAAAAGGCAGATAAAGCGGCCAGCAAAAAACTGGCCGATAAAATTCAAAAAGGTCGTGGCTTTAACCTTGAGGACTTTAGAGACCAATTATTACAAATGAATAATATGGGCGGCCTCACAAGCATGATGAGTAAACTGCCGGGTTTGCCTAATTTACCCAAAGGTGCGATGAATCAAGTCAATGACAAGGCAATGAATCAAACCATTGCCATTATCAACTCAATGACCGCCAAAGAAAGACGAATCCCTAAAATCATTATTGGCTCACGCAAAAGACGCATTGCTGAGGGCTCTGGCACAACCATTCCAAAGGTTAATCAGCTACTAAAGCAGTTTGAGCAAATGGAAAAAATGATGAAAAAATTTGGCCAACCAGGCGGCATGCAAAAACTCATGCGAGGGATTCAAGGCATACCTGGATTTAAAGGCATGTTACCAAATAAATAAATTTTAAATTAAAGCTTCACATTAAGATTTAATTTTCGTACAATACACGACATTTTTACATAACCAAGATAACAGGTGAGGATTTTTCATGGTTGTTATACGTTTATCAAGGGCAGGATCTAAAAAGCGTCCTTTTTACAGAATGGTTGTCACAGACAGCCGTAAAAGACGTGACAGTGGCTATATCGAGCGCATTGGCTACTATAACCCATTAGCGCGCGGTCAAGATGTTCCTTTGCTTATTGACTTAGCTCGTGTTGCTGAGTGGCAATCAAATGGCGCACAATTGTCTGACCGAGTACAGCAGTTAATTAAACATTACAAAAAGACCCAGGCTGCTTAATTAGTGAAAGAATCTGTTGTTGACTGGTTGGTCGTGGGGCGTTTCGGACGTGCTCACGGCATTAAAGGCTTGATTGTTGTTCATGCTTTTACCGACCCCAGGGATAATATTTTAAACTATCCTGACTGGCATGGATTAATCAAGGGCATAGCACAACCGCTTAAGATTAATCACATCGAGTCTAATAACAAACATATTTTAGTCTCCGTTGATGGGTATGATACGCGTGAAACAGTCGCCCTACTCACCAATATAGACATTGTTGTTGATAAAAAGCATCTACCTGCATTACCTGAAGATGAATTTTATTGGCATGAACTTGTCGGCATGAGTGTTATTAATAAAGACGGCATAAACCTTGGTCTGGTTACTGATATTTTAGCAACAGGTGCCAATGATGTTTTAGCCGTAGTAGGAACAAAAAAATATTTGATTCCTTACTTACGTGACCGATACGTTATGAGCATAGATAAAACTCAATCGCAGATAGTTGTCGATTGGGATGAAGATTTTTAAGTCATGATACATTTAGGTATCATCACAGCTTTACCTGACATGTTTTTCCCAGTAACGTTGGGCGTCACAGGCAGAGCAATTACAAATAACCTCGCTAAGGTTGATGTTTTTAACCTTCGCGACTGGTCAAAAGGGCGTTATCATCAGATAGACGATAGCCCTTTTGGTGGTGGGCCTGGTATGGTCCTGATGGCTGAGCCTCTAGAGGCAGCCATCAATGCAGCAAAGGCTGTTATGCCTAAGCATACCAAAGTTATTTACCTAAGCCCTCAGGGCAGGCAAATAACACAAAATGATTTAAATAATATTGCAACCCAAAAGCAACCTTTGCTATGGATTGCAGGGCGCTACGAAGGCATTGATGAGCGCATTATCGACAATTTTGTCGATGAAGAATGGTCCCTTGGGGACTTTGTATTAAGCGGTGGGGAGCTTGCGGCAATGGTGTATATAGATGCCATTATCCGTTTGTTACCAGGAGCACTTGGGCATAATGCATCAGCAGCACAAGACTCCTTTATGTCTGGCTTACTAGACACCCCTCATTATACAAGGCCTGCGAAGCACCATTTAGGTGATGTACCTGATGTGTTATGTTCAGGCGACCACCAAGCGATTGCACGCTGGCGGCAAAAACAAGCACTCGGTAAAACGTGGCTTAAGCGACCAGATTTATTAGAAAAGTATGATTTAAACGAAGCCTGTCAGCAGTTACTGCTTGAATTTAAAAATGAGATAGGCAATTAATGTAAGAGGAGTATCCCATGTCAAAGATTATTCAAGCCCTAGAGGCCGAGCAAATGCAAGGCAAGCAAATTCCTGAGTTTTGCCCTGGTGACACCGTTGTTGTCCAAGTAAAAGTAAAAGAAGGCACACGTGAGCGTTTACAGGCGTTTGAAGGCGTTGTTATTGCCAAAAAAAATCGCGGTTTAAATTCAGCTTTCACTGTTCGTAAAATTTCTCACAACATTGGTGTTGAGCGTGTATTTCAAACATACAGCCCGTTAGTTGATAGTATTTCTATTTTACGCCGTGGTGATGTTCGCCGTGCTAAACTTTATTACCTCAGAAGCTTAACAGGCCGTGCTGCGCGTATTAAAGAAAAATTAGTTGGCAAAAAGAAAGCAGATTAATATCTAACTACCCCCGTCATCCTGAGGGCCGCGAGGCATTGTCGGGGGGCATTTCCTCTTGCCCCTCAGGATGACTTAGAGGGGGATTCAGTACCGGTGGAATGCTTAAAAAAAATAAAATACGATGTGCCGCCAAAAATATTGTTGATTTAACTCTCTCTACCATCGTCTTAGGACTAATCCTATCCAAATACACAAGCTCCCAATCCACTGCAGAGTGTCGTAACAACAATACATAATTGTGTATTTGCTCAACTGCCTCTGGACTATTAAAATTAGCGCTCATGACATATTGAAAAAGTGCGAGCGCTAACGCTTGATGATTAATATCAGACTCGCGCGCCCTTAATTCACCCATGTACTGTTCAATATCAAGTTTCAGATTTAATTGTTGGACAAATTGTTCTCGGCCAGTATCTGTAAGGTCATCTATCTGTTTTTTAAGCGTGATGTGAGTAGCTGTCATAGCAGATTCAATTCTAGATTCTGGCCATGCCTTAATATCAATCATATCCAGCATCGCATCCATTACTTGTGTTAGCGACGCAGCATTTGTTGTTAATTTAACGGGCAGTTGATTATCAAGATACAATTTAGCCAGAACAGTCGCATTAAATATTGCAATCATTTTATACTTTATAATGCCATCCACTGGGATGACGTCATCGACAGCCACACAAAATAACGCTAACACCTTAAGGTCTTCCAGTGTCACGTTTTCTTTTATCAACTCATATGCCAAACAATAAATTAATATATCACCATTTACCACTTCTCCGCCGCTTGTGGGATATGAATGATATATGTCATCAAACCATGAATTAAAAAGCAGAAAATTCCTTTGTCTTATTGCGGTTAAAAACGCTTGGGTAGTCGACATTTTAGGAAAAACTCCGTATTATCTTTTTCATTAGTTTAGCTTAAATGGGATAAAATAATATGATAGGGAGAGAGCCAATAGCTGAAAACAATGCTAACACCGCATTAGCTGCCCCATTTAAATTACCCCAAGCGCTTAAAGCCCCTGAAAATTATTTCCGATCTAAATTATTTATTGCCCCACTGACCACTAACCCACTGGTCACAGCAGCAGGTCCTTTGTTATCTTTACTCGAGCGGCTTAATACCAGCACATCACTGCCGCCAGTTCAAACAATCAGAGACAATATCGAGCATGAATTACATGCTTTTCATTGTAAGCTCAATAGCCAAGCACATCCAGCAGAAATGATTTCTATCGCGAAATACTTACTATCCGCAACGTTAGATGAGTTACTTGGAAAAAATTATTTACGATTAAATGGTGAGTGGGCTGAATTCAAAGCCTTTACGCCCCCCTCACACGATGGCGTTGGACCTGAAAAATATTTTTTTGATATTGTAAATTTTTTAAATGATAGACCTACACAATATCTCGATCTCTTAGAACTTGCTTATTTTTGTCTGTTAGCGGGCTTTGAAGGTCAAAATCATCAAAAAGCAGATGGGCGTCAAACGTTGGATAATTTAATAGAAACCTTATACTTGAACATTCAACAACATCGCGTTAATAAACCCACGCGATTATTTAAAGAACAACCCAAGGACAATATTCAACAAAAAACGCATAAACCCACACTCATTGTCTCTTTATGCGCTGTCGCTTTTATTACAACAGCTTTAATCGTCAGTCATTTTTGGCTTGAAAAACAGGCCTCTAAAGTGATATTTGGTCAATATACCTTTGCGAAATTGGATTAACATGGACGCGTCATTACTCTCTCTTTGTCGTACTATCAAAACCTTGTTTGGTGAAATTAAACCTATCGTTAACCCTGTTTCCTACATCATCATGATAGGAAAAACACACCAAGGTAAAACCACCCTGTTAAAACAAACATCCCTACAACAAGTAAGTCTCGACTGCCAGCGGCCAGTATCAATTTTTTATAACCAACAAGGGATCATTGTTGAATTAGGCGAAGAATGGTTTGGACGCAGCGAATTACCCTTAGCCACCACTATTAAACAACTTAATCGTTGTTATCGCGCATTTAAAATTACCGGCATTATTTTATGTATGGACATTAATGAGCTCATCAATGTTGAGCCCACGCATTTTATCGAACACAGCAAAGCACATTTACAATTTTTAAAACAAATCGCGCCATATTTATCATATCGCGTTAATTTGTCATTATTTTTAACCAAAGTCGATGGCTTGGCAGGCTTTAGTGAGTTTTTTCAAACAGACCATGCCACTGAACTTGCAAAACCCTTAGGATTTTCACTAGAAGGTGGGATGGTTAAAGAGCAATTGGTGCGCTCATTCAAAACACAATTTGACCAACTCAGTGAGATGCTAGGTCAATCCGTCATTGCAAAAATACATCCCGCACGCTCAGGGCTAAAACGCACACTTATTCGAGAATTTCCGTTACAATTGGCAAGCTTAAGGCCCATGATTCAATTTTTAGTTCAGTCTATACCTTTTAAATCCTTTAATATTCAATCGATTTATTTTACTTCAGCTGAGCAAGGTGGTGTCAGTGTTGATAGGCTTAACAAAAAAATTCAGCACGAATATGCGCTTGTCGTACAAGATGCTTTTCCTCAATCAAGCAATTTTAAAGCCTATTTTGTTGAAGGTGCTATTTTAACCTTTCAAAAACATTGTCAGCAATTATTAACAGGCCATCAATTGCCTAATAAATCTATATTAGGAATCGCCGCTGGCATTTGTGCTATTTCATTTTTAGGGATAATTCAACATTATTGGCATACACAAAATATTTTAGCCTCTACAAAGCAAGAACTATCACTGTTTGAGCGTCTAAAAGCTGACCCCAATCAAAGTGCTTTAGCGCTCTATCATTTAAATAAAGCCGCGTTTCAAATTAACCAACTTAACCCTAATCGCGTGACTTCGCCTAAATTAAATAGGCTATTAAGTGAGCTAAAGCACAATGCAAAAACGCATACCCAAGTTAATTTTCTGCCTAAGCTCGTCTCACAGTTAGAGCTTGTTTTACAATCACCCCAAAGCAGTTATCAACAAAAATATGACGCCTTAAAAGTCTATTTAATGATGGGAGAAAATACGCCTTTTACGAAAGAAGTGATTACCACTTGGTTTGATACTTTTTGGAAACAGCAACAGCTGCCACCGCAAACGCGACAGATTAATTTAAGCCTTTTACAACAAAGCATAGAAAGCGAACGTCCCAATATTGCACTCAATCAGAGTCTCATCCAAGACACCCGTAATTTTCTACAAGCATTACCCCCTCAATATCTATTTTTAACACTTGCGCGGGAAAACTTCCCAACAGGTAATGAAAATATTAATATTCCGGGTTTTAACTTTAGTCAGCAACAAATTCCTATCTATTTTACAAAAGCTGGGTTTCAACTGATTGAAAAGTCGCTGCCTGTTATTACAAAGCGCTTACAACAAGAAGGCTGGGTACTTGGCCAAAATGCCTCTATCCCCTCACCTCAAGCGTTATTAACCGCCTATAGCCATGACTATGTCACGTGGTGGCAACAGCTTATCATACACGCCAGACCCAGTAATTTTCAAGATTATGCAGCAGGCCACACGCTTATTGAGCAATGGCAACAAAATAAATCATTAGCGCTTTTAGTCGCGCGTATTCAAAAAGAAACGAGCCCCAATATTACCAATCCTAATTCCGTATTTAACTTACAGATTGCCAATCAATTTACGGGCATTAATTTAATGAGCAGCTCCTCAGTACAAGAAATAACCCAACAAATGGGAGAACTCAATCAATTTTTAACCACGCTGTCTATGGTAAACGATGAAGGGAAAACGGCTTTTAATTTTGCCAAAACACGATTCCAAGATGCGAACTCAACAGATCCCTTATCGGCTTTTTATGCAAAAACCGCCTTACTCCCGGAGCCAATATCACTTTGGGCAAAACAAATTGCCGATGACACCTGGACGCTGATAATCAAAGATAGCCGAAATTATATCAATACGGCTTGGCAGCAAACAATTTATGACAACTACGAAAAAAATATCGCTAATCGATATCCCTTCACCCCCACGGCAACTCAAGATGTTGATATTACGGCTTTTAACCAATTTTTTGCACCCAATGGCATATTAAACCAGTTTGTTGAAAGCCATGTGAAACCCTTTATCGATATCTCTAGCGCCAAATGGCAGCCAAAATCTTTAAATGGTTTTCAAATGCCAATTTCTGAAGAAGTCATGGATGAACTCATCCGTGCGAATGTCATCAATACCATGTTTTTTGCAAGAAAAGGCGATACGACAAATATCAAGTTTAGCTTACAAAAGATAAGCCTAGACCCTATTGTCGGCAATTTACAGCTCTCACTTGGCAATCAATCACTCAGTGATGACCAAGGCAGTGAGTCTTTCACAGAATTTACCTGGCCCTCAGCTGGCGCTAAATTAGATTTAAATTCTATTGAAGGTAATCATTACGAATTAGCTGAAAATGGCCCCTGGGCATTTTTCAAAATGCTACAGAAAATCAATGTGTTAGTTGATGATGATGATAGTACAAGCCTTCAAATCCTGTTTGAGATTAATGGCAATACGGGACGCTACGTCTTAAAAACAGAAAGCCCGATTAATCCCTTTATCCCAGGGATTTTAAATGGGTTTGCGCTAGATAAGACGATTGTATGAGCTTACAATATCTCATAATTAAAAGACGGTAACGCAAACGCAAGCGGGCAGGTTCACGGGATTGAATGCGCTACGCACATGCCAAATAATATTTAATGATGTAGCGTAGCTCATTAAAATGTCTTATGATTTGATTTTCATGACCTAACAAGCGAATGACCATGCACTTGCCACGTTTATTAACCCCCCTCAACATTAAATCAATTCTCTTTAAAAACAGAATCTGGATTTCACCCATGTGTCAGTATTCTAGCCTCAACGGCCACCCAACAGATTGGCACCTAGTCCATCTTGGCAGCCGTGCTGTAGGTGGCGCGGGACTTGTGATGGTTGAAGCAACGGCGGTTACGCCTGAGGGTCGCATTTCACCAGATGACAGTGGCATTTGGTCAGACGAGCATATTCCAAGCTTTAAAAAGCTTGCTGATTTTATCAAAGATCAGGGGGCTGTTAGTGGCATCCAAATTGCTCATGCAGGTCGAAAAGGCTCCGTTGCAGCACCCTGGCTGGGCGGTGCTGTTTTATCAAATGCCGAACGTGGTTGGGAAACGATTGCGCCAAGCGCCATTGCATTTCAAGATGGCAATGTATTGCCTCGCGAAATGACAAAAGACGATATTCAACAAATTATTGCCGCATTTGCCGATGCTGCTAAACGATGCTTAGCCGCAGGATTTCAAGTATTAGAGCTTCATATGGCACATGGCTATTTGATGCATCAGTTTTTATCTCCCCTTTCAAATCATCGTCAAGATGAATATGGCGGCAGTCTTGAAAACCGCTTACGCTTTCCGTTGGCCGCAGCCCGTGCAGTACGTGAGGTATGGCCACAAACGAATCCGCTGTTTGCAAGAATTTCTGCAACTGACTGGGCTGATAATCCTGATGAAGGCTGGCGTTTACCTGATGCCATTCATTTAAGCCATCAATTAAAAATGCTGGGCATTGATTTAATCGATTGCTCAAGCGGCGGCACTTTGGCTCGCCCTAAAATTCCATTAATCCCAGGTTATCAAGTGCCTTTTTCCGACCAAATTCGCAAAGAAGTCGACATCATGACCACAGCAGTTGGACTTATTACTGAGGCAGAACAAGCCGAAGCAATTCTTGTTCAAGAACAAGCTGATGCCATATTTATTGCTCGTGAGTCATTAAGAAATCCGTATTGGCCACAGCAAGTTGCAAAAACACTGGGGGCTGAATTTCAAAAACCTGTGCAATACGGACGATCATAATCGGCATGTTACCCATGTTCATGACGCAGACTTTCTAATGGGTGACCCCAGAGAGTGTCAACGTGTCCGAAAAAAGATATTGAGTTTACATTAAACAGTGAGTTTCAACGTTGAAGGTTCGCCTGCTTCAATATGTTTCATGTGTTCTTGTAAATTACATATCTCATCAAAGCGGGCACCTTCATGAATTCGTGCCAAAGCCCGTTCTTCTTTCTCCATAATTTCTTCTGCTTTATTAACTGCAAGTATGGCTTCATCTTTATCCATAACAACAATACCATCTTTATCAGCAAAAACTAAATCGCCAGGATTTACTAGGACATCTCCGCAGTTTATTGGCTGCCTAATATTACCAATTTTATCTTTTGAGCCTGATTTTGCGTGTTGGCCTCTAGCAAAAAATGGGATATTGGTGCGTTTAATTTCATCAATATCACGACAATTACCATCAGTCACGATACCACCAAAACCCTTTGTTTTTGCGACATCGGCACACATCCCACCGGCTACCGCAAGATTTGTCCCACAGGCAGCAATTACTAAAAGGATGGGAACTCTATCATCTGCACAGCCTAAAGAAAGTACAAAATCAGGCAAATCATCTAATGCCTGCATTGTAGATAAAGAGTCTTGAGCACTGTGCACTGTATAAGCTCTACCAATAGCAATTTTTTGTTCTTCACTACCAACAGAATGAATAGCTGAATTCATTAACCGAACGTCAGGAAATGCATCACAGATTAAAGGTGTTGTCAGTTTGGTTAGTCTTGAACTTATTTCATAATAACTATTTTCAGATGTGAGTTTCATTAATATCCCTTTTTGACTTAAGAAGGTTGATTCTATATTTTTTACAACAAGTTCTACATCCCTGTATACCATAAATGAAGAATGTGGTATTGGTACCGGGTGACCATAGGATGCTACTGGGCCAATACAGAATAAATTGAGATGGATATCCCCTTTTTCATCAATAACTTGGTATTTGTCGGTTAATAATAATCCACCATAAGGTCTTGGGGATAAAATTCCTTTTTGTGCTAACTTATCTAGTAATCCAGGGTGGACAGCAGACTGGTTTGGTTTGTAACGATAACCCGTTGTATCTATCACAGCCGATGTGTAGTGTATGTCTCCTGAAGCAAATAGCAATTGGAATTGTCTAGATTGATAATCATAGCTAATAGAAACCAAGCCCTGATGTTCAATGATACAATCTTGCTCATATAGATGTAGCATTATTCTTGCGTTAATGGGGGTAATACCCGTCAAGCAAGCCATCAAAAGAGAATAGAAATGCATTAAAAACTGCTCTTTTCCCCCTTCTGAAAGACTCTGCCACATATATTCATAACAATTACTGAAATAAAAAGTTTTAACAAAGGCTCGAAGCTCATCTATATTCCCTGTATCTGGGTTTGTTTGTGAATGCTTATCAAATTTATCCATTTGATATCGTAAGGCCAGATGAGTCTTAGATAGATTTTGTGGATTGACGGGTTCTTTTGCATCTTGTAGATACGCATCCCAGAATAGCTGTTTTGCATTTTCAAATGATAAATCCTCAGATTGTTGAGTCTTTAAGGTTCTTGATAATGCTTCTTGAGCAGTTGAGCAACAACCATCAGAGTTTCCTTTGGTCGTTAAAATAGGCTGGGTGCGTGTCACTGTATGAATTTTGCCTTTATAGTTTTTACAAAGTGTTAGCCAGAGGGCGGCATCTACAAATGCAGCCTGTCCCCCGATAATATAAATTTCTTTTGTTGTATCGAGTGACTCAAATTGATTCAAACCCCTATCTAATCTGTAGAACCCATTTTCTCCATCAACAGATTGAAAATAATCATGCATTAAGTGACCTGTGGTTAGAAATACAGTATCTGCATCATAAGTTCTTGTTGAACTGATTATCTGATAAGAGTCAGCTGCTGGATAGTTAATATCAAGAATTGTACCAAAAATTTCCTCAATTTTAATTCCCATAGACAATGCTTTTGACTTTTGTTTTTCATATTGAAATTTCAAATAATGTCCTACCAAGGCTCGAGGAATATAATCTTTGTCTGCATTAGGGTAATGAGTTTGAACAAAGTCTTGATTAGTTGTTATCCATTCAATCAAGCTTTCACAGCCAGGTATGAATTTAAATTGATTGGCAGGATTATTTAAAGTCCAAATTTCGGGACTGTCAGTAGAATATGCAAATCCAGTCGCAATATGTTGGGGGTTTTGTTCAAAGATTAAAATTGTAATGCCATTGTATTCTGATTCTATCGTTTCAAGCATTTGAATTAAACGACAGAATGAGGCATTACCGCTCAACCCCATCCCTAAGATTGCAATTGTTTTCATTATCCTACCTACTGTAATTTATTTTTATGATCCAAAATCACTGCATTAATCTTGTCGTTGTTGAAAACATCACACAAGACTGCCAATACTTGCCATCTATTTGGAGCTGAGGTATGCGCCGCAGCTTCTCACCCACTTACCGCGGAGCATATAGTGGGTGAGGTGTCTAAGATCTCAATTTATTTTCTCTCAATTTATTATTTTATTTCTAAGCTCAGTGCTTCTGGATTAAATTCAATCACTTCTGCTAATGTCTTATCTTTAGGCCAAACGATAGAAGGGATTCTTTTATCTTCTAATGCTTGTTGTTCTGCTGATGCCTTTTCATTATCTGACGTCGCTTGGGAGTTGCTCATTGCTTTGGTGACATAAACCCAATCTGTCGTTTCCGGTGGTAAGAAAGTTGGAGAATGTTGAGTTTGCTTAAATGCTTTAAATTCATCTAGCAGCATCTCGTCGCGACATTTTTTTTCTACATAGCTCAATAAAATCTTAATGCCGTTTACAGATTTTAAACTTCCCTCTGGTGTCGTCTCAAATGGAATTCCGCCCTGGCTTAGTTGCTCTGTAAAATGCGCTATATCTAACGGGTTGGTATAAGAGACAAAAACAACTAGATGGCCTTCATTTTTCAAGCTAAATACTTCCTCGAGCCGAGTTTTAAATTCATCTAACGTATTGTTCATTGTATTCCAGCACGCAACAAACTGCTCAGCGGTTATCTCCTTATCTGATATCAATTTCAGTTGTTCAATCATGAATTCAACAAATTGTGTTTGGCTGCAGTTGCCCGTTTTTAATTCCACTAATTTATCGTTAAATGCCTTTCCTTGAAGTAGCGCTCCAAGTGCTGGAAACATTGATTTTGGATTTTCAGGATTTAATAATTTCGCGAATGATTGCAACGTTTTCATTTGATTCTGTTGTAGAATATCGCCTAAATTTAAAATAATGGTTCTTTTCATTAAATGCCTCTCAAAAAAAAAACATTATAATTAATATTTACCCTAAGAACAACGCTTGTGGACATGAAATCATGTGAGTAGACCCCAGAGAGTATAGTAATCGTGTGGTACCGATGATAGGATTGCAGCGGGAGTACGGCGTTAATTATCCTGATAAGGTCTGGATATGCAGAAAAACCCTACTAAGGAGTTTTTGTGAATGATGACAAGCTAAATAAAGAAATCATCCAATGGGCTTGCAAATACCTTTCATCTCATGGGTATACACTAAAAAACAGCCGACCAGAAAGTGTGCAAGAAACACCTTGGTCTTATGTGGCCCGTTACGCAACATCTGATGGTTACATTTATTTGAAACATACGCCAGCGTTACTTGCATTAGAAGCGACCATTACCCAAACTTTACGTGATCAATTTCATGCCTCTGTTCCAGAAATTATTGGTCACAATGCTGAATTAAACTGTTTTTTAATGAAAGATTCAGGAAAATCATTACGAGGATTGTTAAAACAGAAATTCGATGAAGCATTGCTTTGCAAAGCTATTGACCAATTTACATCACTCCAGATAACCGTTGCAGATAGTGTAGATGTTTTTCTTGATATTGGCGTTCCAGATTGGCGATTAGATAAATTCCCTGATTTATATAAAAAGCTGATTTCACAAAAAGATTTATTGATAGCAGATGGGTTATCAAAAAGTGAAATTAGCAAATTGGAGGCGCTGCTTCCAACCGTTACATATTTATGTAAAAAATTATCTGACTACGCTATCAAACAAACTATTGTTCAACCTGATTTTAATGACAATAACACCCTCATAGACGATATATCACAAGCCATCACAATTATTGATTTAGGTGAAATAGTGATTTCGCATCCATTTTTTTCGCTCTTAAACTGTTTGCTCCAAATTAAAAAACATCATGCACTAACAGACAACGATGATGCCTATTTGAGGATAAAAGATTGTTGTCTTAAAAATTATTTGAATTTTGAACCTAAAAAGCATTTATTAGATGCCTTTTCAACAGCAAGCTTATTATTTTTTATTTATGGTGCATTGAGCAGTCATCGATTGATGAGCGCATGTGATAAAGCAAAATTTACATCATCATTTCAAAGGCATGGAAAGCCCAGTAATCCACTGAAAAAATTTATAGCCGCATGTAATGCGAAGGATAAACCATAAATACAGACGATATAGCACTCTGTATGTTAAACAATTTCAGGCCTAGCAACCCTTAGTGCGCTTTAAGTGCACGGAGCACTGCCTTGGGTTCCATTTCAATAACTTTAAGAAAGTTACATGCAGTTGCTGTCGGCTTGCGTCTATTTTGTTCCCACTCTTGAAGTGTTCTCACGCTCACGCCAAAATAACTGGCAAACTCATCTTGTGATAATTTAAGTTTCTGACGTATTAATTTAACATCTACGCTAGTAGTCGGATTCACTCGTTTAAATTGACTTAACTGCTCTCGCGTCAAAAGTGGTGCATCAGCATCAGAGTTAGCACTCGAATTTATTTCATCATCCGTCATTTGACTAACAGCTTTCCAATCAGTTTTACCTGATTGATTTTTATCCAATATATGCTTCGCGCTCATGTTTACTTGCCCTCCTCGCCGAAATTACTCTTATAACATTGCCTCGATAGGTATAAACAACCAGTATAATTACCTCATTTACCAAGCCAATCGTTTGATATCGAGTTTCTCCATCGCGGGTGCTTTCCCCTTCAATTCGGCTTAAATCATGAAAAACATCAACGGCATCAATAAAATCAACTCCATGCTTTTCAAGGTTTGATCGCCTCTTTTTTTCATCCCACTCGAATCTATTCATAATTTAACTATACGTTAATGACGTATATATGTCAAATTTAATTGACGTTATCTCCAGCTATATGGTTTGGCTAGTATAGCTTCCTATCTAGACGCTATGCCTGTAACATCCAAAGCCAATAATTTAAAATAATCATATGACATGTAAAAATCGCCCCAATCGCCAGTCCATTTACCCCATGAGTTGCGTAAGATTAATAGCCCCTTGTGCTTTACACCCTTATTATCTGAAGCTACAGCATTGTCATCATAACCAGTTATGATAAGTTCATGCCCATCAACTGCTTTTGGTGCAGCTTTTAAAATATCATCTGTTAATAACCATGTATCTGGGGAAAACCAAGTGTTATGTTTACCGACTGCGCCAACTACGCCTAAGTCAATACGAGGAAGTAATACTCCAAAAATAACTCTGTTACCTGAATTAAGTGCGGTTTTTACATTATCCAATGTCTGAACTGCATTATCTTTGACGTTAATGTCTGACCAATTCATCGAATTTCCAAACACAGGCTCACTAAGACGGCTAAATTTTTCAGGTACGATATATGAGGAATGAGAAGAATTTGTAGGATAATGATAATAACCACCACACCCTTCTTTATGTTGATTGTCTTTATTCATAACACCGTATTGCGCCATTTGATTGATAACATCGATAGCCCACGATCCTTCCCAAGCACTATGGTCGGTATAACCGAAATAATATAAATAGGCGCTTAGTTGTAAATTGCAAAGCTGACTTAAATAATCGCCTTTGCCAAGCACCGCATCCATCGCACCTGTGAGCGCAAATGTCACACAAGTCCCATGCTGACCTTGATCTAGGACCGGAACCTTATTCATCCCTAATTCAATTTTATCCGCAAACACTGTGTTATTAACGTTAAACGTATTTAAAGAAAATTGGTTAATATGTTTTGAGGCGTCTTTAGCCTGCTGTAAAAGTGCCGCTTTTTTTTCATCAGAAAGTTCTACTTTCATAAGCTGAATAACTTTATCAGCAGTGGGGGCAAGAGGGTTTTTAGATTTTTGATTTAAAGTGTAAGGTGTTGTGCCTACAATTTTAACATCAGCATAAGCACTATAAATTGCAATGACTGATAAAACACCTATTTTTAATAACGCCGTTAATTTTGTATACAAATCTATCTCCACACATAAAGTTCGGCTAATTATGTTCATACTTGATTTGTGTGTCAATTGGGACAAGTCCAAAATTTGTTTTAAATTCCCATTTAGCGAGCTCTTTTTTCCAAGTCAATTAACCATTGCTTACGATTCAAGCCTCCGCCATAACCGCCTAACTCACCATTCGTATTAATAATGCGATGACAAGGGATAATAATGGCTAACTGATTCGCACCATTTGCATTAGCGACTGCCCTAAATGCTTGTGGCTTACTGATATCTTCAGCCTGTTGTTTATAACTTTTGGTCATACCATAAGGAATTGCCTGCAGGGCTTGCCAAGTGGCTATTTGAAATGGACTGCCCAGTAAATGCACGGGTGTAGTAAAAGTCTTTAATTGGCCACAGAAGTAACCTTCAAGTTCTTTTTCTATTGATTTGATAGGCGCACTTTCACCTAGGATAATCGCTGATTGAGTTTTAATCCTCAGTCTTTCTACCTCTCTTTCCAAGCCTCTGCTATCGACAAATTCAAGCAAATAAAGCGCCGCTTCATCAGAAATGGCAAGCATGGGGCCTAAAGGCGTATCTAGCCAAGAGGCTTTTAATATCTGTTGTTGATGACAATGAGCAGGTGTCGCGCTTAAGATTTTAACAAAGGCATCTCTAAATCCGCTTCCTGATTCATATCCTGCATCTCGTTGGGCATTAATAATTTTCTCTCCTTGTCTGATTTGTTTCATAACCGTTCCCATGCGCCTTGCTCTGGCGAAAGCGACGAAGGTGATGCCAAATCTTTTTTTCATTCGATATTTGTAACATCAGTTACGCTGAAAAGTAATCCGTATTACTAGGGCGTGTTTACAATTCTACCCCGCCCAAGCAGAAATCCTGAAAAATTTCCTGCATACTAGTTAAAATTTTCACCTAATAATGCCATTATCATTACAACTTAGTATTTAAATTCTTTTTTAATATCGTAATGGCTAAAGCTATCATGGTCTGTTGTTGGGCGGGTTCTTGTGATATATGAATGATATCTTGATAAATCTCGGTGCTAAAATCAGCAATTTGCGCAATATCCACTGCAGCATAATTTTGCAAAGCGTTCGTTACCGCATTAAATATATCGCAAAACAATGCCGTGTTGATGCTACCATGTTGAATTTTTTTTGGGGTTATTTTTCGATTGCCTTGATAATTTAAAAATTGCGTGAACTCTTTTGCGGTAATCTCATCATTTTTGTGCGGGTACTCCGGGTAGGGAGAACCCTGTCCGGTAAGGAGCCACCCGGCACTTACCTCTAAAATTTGAGCATATTTCTCAGCAACAGCAGGCATCATTTTTCGTCTGCCGGTTTCATGCATGTTGTACGTTGAAAGCGGGATATTGTTATTTGCACAAAATTCTGTGGCTGTTTTATATCCACCCGCCATTCGCGATGTTTTCAACCGAGCATACGCTTGCTTAAAATCGGACATGGTACTCCAAAAAAGTTCAAAATGGTGTCTTACAATATAAAAAACCAAAAAATATTATACTAACCAGCAGCAAATATCTCAATCTGCTTTTTCAAAATATAACATTAATGCTCAAAAAAACAAATTAAATTTGCGTATCGCAGATTTTTATGATTATAATCTGCATGTCGCATATTATTGTAAACGGAGTTGGGCCATGACATTCAAATACCAAGATTTAAAACAGGGTTTCTCTTTCATTTCTGCAGAACAATACATAAACGATATAGACAGTAGGGCATCGCTCGCTAAAATCAATCATCTTTATGAGACTGAATTGCAAGTCGATGGCCCTAGAAAACGGGCTTATCTCAAACTGGAATGGGAAAGAGCCACACAAAAATTAACGGTGTCACAAAACCAAAATTATTTCCAAACAGCAGCATCTAATCAAGCTGATGGGGGTAAGACCAGACAATTTGCAGTAATGGATACCAGTATTTTAGCGTTACCCTTAATGCAAAATTTATTAAAACATAATTTAAATATTATTGCAGGTTATGAACCACTCAACGCCCACGATTCATTAACGCTAGGTTTACACTTTATTCAATATCTTGCAGATAAAAATTGTGCAAGCTATAGCTCTCCTGTCGGATTACATATGGATGATGAGCCACTTGTATTTGTGCATCTTGTCGAGCTATCCAATAATGCTTTAGGCGGCGATAATTTAATTGCCTCGCTAGGCAACCAGGAAATTACAAGCGTAATTAGATTAGAACAACCGATGGATACCATATTACTAAACCGTAATTGCTACCATGCGGTGACACCTTTAGGGTCTAGAGTAGGCAAAGCAATTAGAAATATCATTTTGTTTACAATAGAACCTGCGCATACGCAAGTGGCTGCGTGAAAATAGGAGTGTGGTCATGAGGGTATTAATAACAGGTTCTTCATCTGGAATTGGCGCGGCTATTGCTGAAGAACTACTAAATCAAGGCTGGGAAGTGCATGGCATCGATTGCATGCCTTCCCAAGTGTCTGGGTTGTTAGAGCATAATATTAATTTAAATCAATTAGATAACGTCTTTGATTTTTCTAATGCAATACCTGCGCATTTTGATGCGTTTATCCACTCAGCAGGCATCCGAGAAATTTGTCATCCTTGTGAATTAAGTAAAGAAAGTTGGTTGGAAGTCATGAATATTAATGTCAATTCAGCTTTTATCCTTTCTCAAGGATTAATTAAACAAGCAATAGCCAAAAATAAAGCGTTATCCATCGTCAATATTGCCAGTATTTCTGGTTTACAAGCTGAACCTAACAGAGCGGCATATGTGAGTTCCAAGTTTGCATTAATTGGGTTAACTAAACAGTTAGCCTATCAATTTGGCAGTATGGGCATCAGAACCAACGCAATAGCACCAGGCGTAATAGAAACACCTTTAACCGCACAATATTTTGATGATGCCGAAATGGTGCAAAAGCTGAAACGCAATATTCCATTGGGTCATTGGGGAACAACCCAAGACATTTTACCACTAATTCAACTGTGCTTAACCAACACTTATATGAACGGATCGGTTCTTGTTTGTGATGGTGGCTGGACTGCAGGGAAAGAACTATGAACATGAGATTACAATCTATTATTGCATTAACCGTATGTGGAATGTTTTTATTTTTAAAATACATCACGCAATTATTTCCAAGTTTAATAGGTACTACTTTGATGGAGCAGTACCATATGAATGGCCTAGGATTAGCCATTTTGGCCTCTAGCTATTATTATTCCTATACTGTAATGCAAATCGCGTCAGGCGTAATTTTAGATAAATATAACTTAAAATATGCGGCAACTTTAGCAATTTTATTTATAGCTATTGGGCTATATGCGTTTACGCACGCCCACTCACTCTGGGCTATGTGTTTGAGTCGAGTTTTAATGGGTATTGGTTGTTCTTTTGCGACAACACTTTATATGAAAGCAGCGAGCCTTTGGACTCCTGCTAAGGCATTTTCCATCATTAGCTCTTTTTTGGCGACTGCAACTATGGTAGGGGCAGCAGTTGGCTCAGCGCCAGTGGCGTTCTTATTTCAATCGATAGGATGGCATCAAGGATTACTTTTAGTTGCCTATATTGCCTTCGCTTTGTCTTTTTTAGCATGGTTTTTTGTCAGGCAACAACCTTCTGATGCTTTGATAGATACGCCATCTGTGTATAGATTTAAAGAAGTGTTGTTCAATAAAGATAATCTGTATTTGTTGCTTTACAGTGGATTTACATTTTCACCAGTAGTTATATTGGGGGGATTATGGGGGGTGCCTTATCTGCAACTCAAATTTCACGCTGAAGCATCCGAAGTTGCTAAATTAATGTCATTGATGTTCCTGGGGCATGCGGTGGGGTCGCCAATTTGGGCCATTGTTTCAAGTTACTTAAACAATAAAAAACACATCATGATGCTTGCAAATGTTATGTCTTGTACTGCGTTAAGCATGATTTTATATGCGCAAACGTCTTATTTGTCTTCACAGCTATTATTTTTCACCTTTGGCTTTTCAGTGGGTGCTTTTATGCTTAGTTTTGATATATGTCGACAAATTAACTCTGTCGCAGTGATGGGTTTTGCAGTGGCATTTATTAACTCAGGTGAAGGCATTGTGAGTTCTGTATTGGAACCTAGCATAGGCATCATTTTAGATTGGCTAAAGCCTGCCCAAGCCATGCATTTTACGTTGCCCAGTTATCAACTGGCACTAGGTATGCTACCCCTATGTTATGTCATCTCAACTTGGACACTTTTTAAATTACCGTTTAAAGAACGTAACACATCGTTTTGGACCCCATTAAAACTAAGAATTAATTAACACCATTTTTAAAATTTAAAGGATGTATGTATGAAAAGTAATACCTTAACGCAATATAACAATGCGAGCGCTGTTGCGCATGAAAATATCAGTAAAAGGGAGCAAGGCCTGGTTCAGCAATGGTTAGAAAGGGATATTTTTCGTAGAGGCATTCAAAGAGAAGGAGGAAAACCTTTTGTTACGTATGATGGCCCTCCTTTCGCAACCGGTAATCCTCATTATGGGCATGTCTTAGCAATGAGCATTAAAGATGCTATATGCACTAACATGGCGCAACAGGGTTTTGATGTCAAAACCAAATTTGGTTGGGATTGCCATGGTGTACCTATTGAAGTGCTCGCACAAAAGGCCTTGGAAACATCTGTCGACCTTACGACCTTTAATAATAAATGCAGAGAATTAATTTTTAGCTGTGTTGAAGAATGGGAAAAGCAAACCAGGCGTTTGGGACGTTTCATCAACATGGGGCGCGAGCAAGATTACAGAACAATGGATATAAGCTATATGTCATCTGTATGGGGTGTTTTTTCTCGACTAAATGACAAAGGATTGATTTACAAAGACGCTAAAGTTGTTGCTTATTCTCCAGCCTTAGGCACCGTACTATCTGATTTTGAAGCAGGGTTAAACTATCAGAAAATTCAAAGTCCAGCGATTACACTTGCTTTCCCTTTGCAATCAGATCCCAATATCAATTTTCTTGTGTGGACGACGACACCTTGGTCAGTCCCTGCTAACGTCGCTATTGCTGTCAACCCAAAGCATCAGTATGTGAAAGTAAGCACGGGGGAAAAACACTACATTCTGCTAAAAAGTCAGATGAAAACTTGTTTCCCTGATCCTAAGGGGGTTACCACCCAAGATATTAATATTCATGATTATCTAGGACAACGCTATCAACCATTATTTGATTGTTTACCCAATACGGTGAATGAAGAACAGCGTCTCGCTTGTTATCAAGTTGTCGCTTCAGATCATGTCACCGATAGTGATGGTACGGGATGTGTGCATATTTGCCCTAGTTATGGGGTAGATGATTATGCTGTGGGGAAAAAATACCAGCTGCCTATGGTTGATTTTATTGATGCCAATGGGTACTTCCAAGAAATATACCTAAGAAACAGCACAGCATCTCTTGGGATAGCTGGAAAATTCTTCAAAAAAATATACGGCGAAGTGACCACACGCAACGATAATGAAATTGGCGATATGCTATTATTACAAAAAATGAAAGACTCAGGCCGATTATTCAAAAAAGCAACGGTGTCACATGAATACCCCATGTGCTGGCGAACAAATACACCTTTAATGTACAGAACAATAGACAGTATTTTTGTTAAGGTCACTGAGATTAAAGATACGTTGATTGAAAATAATAAAGCCGTACAATGGCACCCAGAAAATATAGGCTCACACCGATTTGCAAATTGGTTAAGCAGTGCAAGAGATTGGGCTATATCCCGAACACGGTCTTGGGGTTGCCCTATTCCTATGTGGATAAACATAGCCGACCCTAATGATTATTTGATTATCAGCTCTCAGCAAGAGTTAGAAACATTAACCGGACAAACTTTTACTGATTTGCATCGAGATAATCTGGATGAAGTTCTTATCCATAAAGATGGTAAGACCTATCAACGCACAGTAGAAGTTTTTGATTGCTGGTTTGAATCAGGCTCCATGCCTTATGCTCAACATGGACTAACATTTACAGGCGATGAAGAAGCCTTTTTGCAACAAAAATTCCCTGCTGATTTCATTGCGGAAGGATTAGATCAAACGAGAGGATGGTTTTATGCGCTATCGGTCATTGGTACCGCTTTATTTGGACATATTCCCTTTAAACATGTCGTGGTAAATGGCATATTGTTGGGTAGCGATGGCAAAAAAATGAGTAAATCTGAAGGCAATTACCCCCCCATAGATACAAGCTTTATAACCCATGGCGCCGATGCCATGAGGCTATTTCTTTTAGGCTCACCCGCAGTACAAGCCCAAAGTGTCGCAATATCAGAAGAAGGCATGAAACTTAGTAACAAACAAGTGGTCCTTCCCATTTTGAATATATTTGAATTTTTAGCAAATTCAGCTAAACAACATCGTATAAAACCTGCCGATCTATTGAATCAAGAACAATTAGATAAAGACTTGCAAGCTGGAGCAGTCAATCCGTTTGAAGCATGGTTGATTTATCGTACAGAGCAATTTAAGCGCCTAGTTTCAAACTCATTTGAACAGTATGATTTAATAAAAGCCACAGCAAGCATTAAAGACTATGTCCGTGAGTTATCTCAATGGTATGTGCGAATGAGTCGCACACGCGCAAACGCCAATAATCCCTTTTTATTTAAAGCGCTACATTATGCCTTAGATACGTTTTGTCGTTACAGCGCCCCCATCACGCCATTTGTTGCTGAGTCTATTTTCCAAGGTCTCTATGGAGATGACCAGTCCGTACATTTGGAAACAAGACCGGCATTAATGGATGTTGCACATTTGAAAGATGCGTTTAATACGGTAGAACAAGTACGTCAAATATTCGCGTTAAGTTGTGTACTAAGGGAGAAGCATAACCTAAGACAACGACAACCCATACAGACTATATTTCTTGATGAACGACTTCAAAAGGCACTACAGTCCTATGAACCTGTTTTGAAAGATTTGATCAATTGTTTAGAGATACAATGGGTAGCTCCCAATGAATCAACATTGTTTTCTACCACATTAACTTTATCAAAGGGATTAGGGGCGAAATGGAAGGGTCGATTAAAAGACATTAAAGAGGACGTTGAGCAAAATAGATATCAATTAACTGCGAATGGCGATCTGCTATTAGCTTGTGGCATTACTCTATCAGCCGCTGACAATGAGTTTTTTAAAGTGATAGCTTCCAAGCAAGCAACTTTAGCCTGTGAGTTACAAGGTGAATTATGGTTAGTAATAGATACCCATATTACCGATGCCTTAAAACAATTGGGTTGTGCCCGTGATTTACAAAGAGCCATTAGCAAATTACGCAAAGAACTAGGTTATCAAGTGTCGGATACAATGGAAATCAAGATATATAGCGATTATCAAGTGTTAACAGCTTTATGCGACCTCGCATTACGTCAAAAAGGAAATCGCATCATATTGATTGATGAACTAGTGGATGAAATTGAAGGATTTTCTCGCCACATTATTGAGGTCGGTGATAAGGAAAAGACTGGGATCGCTCTATATGTGAGAAAAACTGAATTTTTAAAAGTTCAACCGTCTCAATTAAGTATGTTTGCTCCATCCGTACTTGCGGACTTGAGTAACGTCAATGCTAATTTAGGAATTGGTTAATTAATTTTGAATTTACTTTGGGGTCTGTTAACATTTCATCCCAAAATGCTTACGTGCCGTGGCATCCATGATTCACATGGACAAGCCACGGGATGTAGTGTGTCAGTACCCTCATTAAGGAGTGTTAACGTGCCTATGCTACAACTGATTTTAGCTATGATTATCTGGGGAAGCTTGGGCTTGTTTGTCTTAAAATCAGGATTAAGCTCCATTGATATTGCTTTTTTCCGTTGCTTGATAGGTGTTGTGGTTTTAATACCTTATTGCGCCTATCGTTCATATTTTCATAAAGACCTATTTCAAATCAAAAAACTGCTACCCATATTTTTAGGGGGTATTTTTGTGGTGATGAATTGGATATTGCTGTTTGAATCTTTCCATTATGCCTCTATTACTTTGGGTAATGTTTCTTATTATTTACAACCTGTGTTTCTTTTATTTTTAGGACGGATTTTCTTTAAAGAATCTATAACCGCTATTAAGTATTTTTTTGTAGGATTAAGTCTGGTTGGTGTTCTGATGACCATTAATATTACGCCTGAGATGTTTCAATTCAAACAACTGGAATTGCTAGGCATATTTTACGCATTGGCTGCCGGATTTCTTTATAGCCTAGCCACAGTCATAGCAAAAAAATCAGCTGCGATACCTGCACCTTTGATGACGTGTTTGCAGTTAGGTATTGGCGTAGTCATTTTGTTACCTATGAGCCATGTGAGCACGATGACGATAACTGGAGCGACCTTAGGCTACATTTTGCTCTTAGGGCTAGTTCATACTGTTTTAGCATTTGTGCTGTATTATCATTCAGTATCACGATTGCCAACCGATCAAATCGCTGTATTAAGTTATATCGACCCTATTGCTGCTATTTTTACAGACGTAC